>ERZ791881.99-NODE-99-length-102055-cov-17.561118_pt1 | contig 102055 bp, 86 predicted proteins | sample MGYA00510161_ERZ791881 | MGnify/ENA primary metagenome ERZ791881 (study PRJEB30046, sample SAMN00792073) | human gut metagenome | study: EMG produced TPA metagenomics assembly of the A metagenome-wide association study of gut microbiota in type 2...
GGACGTTTAGACGCAAGAAGGACGCTGAAGAGCTTAGTTGCGGATTTGAGGTTCATCTGTAAATTCCACACCCGGATTCTGTTCTTCAAACTGAGATCTCAAATCAGCCAACTCGTCAGTTGTAAACGGATAAGTGAATGTGTATGTTCCGTTAGTTTCGATATGATCGAACAACAATGCATTTCCTTTCAGTTCGTCACTACCCAAATGAGCCGCCATTTCATCACCGTCGAAAGCTAATGCAGTAATGTCCAACGTCAAGTTTTCAACCACCTGACCTTCTTCTGCCGTAAATCTAGTAACAAACAACTTAGTTGTTGCTGTATTGCCAGCGCGTCCGATAGCAGCAATTGCATATTCCTTACCAACTTCCAAAGAAGCATCGAGTGGTAATTGCTGACTTCCAGCATAAATACTTACACCTTCTCCCATCAAAGCTGTTTCCATATCAGCATCACTTGCAGCGCCATCAAATACACCTAAGGCATAAGCATCGAAAGTAGTAGTCTTCACAGTGAATACAACAGTAGATGCTACTTTATTCGTCACATCAATGGTAATCTGATTATCTACCGGTGCAGCAGCAGTTGTAGCAGCGTTAACCTTTGATACAGGAGCAACCAGTTTTCCGTTTTCTACTCCGTAGCAATAGATACAATATTCAGTAGACGGTGACAATTTAGGGAAGAGGTAATCTTCCAGCGGACCGCTTACAAGAGCGTTTGTTGCTATCAATACATCATTCAAAGACATTCCGTACAGATCTGCCAGTTGCTGGTATGTGCTCATATCGGAGTTAAACAAAGCCTCATCACTGACAAATCCTTCCATTTCTTCAGCCGGACGAATGTTAAGGAAGTATTGAGCTGACTGGTCTTTTGGCTGAATTTCGAACGGAATCCATGTAGAACCGCTTTCTCCAGGAATTGTGATAGTGAACAATTCTTCTGCCTTAGCTCCCTGTGTAACGGTCAATTCGGCAGATGCAGCATTTTTCTCATCATCAGAATAAGTCAATGTTACTTTAGCTGTACGGTCTGCAGTTTCAGTATTTGCAGCAACAGACATGGTAACCTTACCGTCGGCAGCCTGAATATCTGTAATCCAGTCCTGATCAGAAGTTCCGCTTATTTTCGGGTTTGTACCTGTATTTTTCAGCGTATAAGTAACTTCAGCAGAACCTCCGGCAGCTTCTACCTCAATACTTTCATAACCCAACTGAATGCTGACCTTTGCTCCGGGAGTTTCTGTTCCGGGTTCTTCCGGTGTTGTAGGTTCGTTATCGTCACTACATGCAGCAAACATAAACATACTACCCAATATCATCATAGATATCGGCATCCATTTCATAAACTTTTTCATAAGCAATTTTTAATTAATAACATTTTCTCATTTCATTATGGTCATAGGTAAATCAAGCTTTCCGATACTTCTCGACTTGGTTTCATTCGTTCTGTTTTTAGGACCGGGAACGAATACACCTTTTTCAAGAATATAACGTATGCGTTCAGCCTGATCGGACGTAAACTTATTGGAGTACGAAATAGAGTAATCCATAATATTGTCCGATACGAATACGCTACCGTCGGTGCAACTCTCTCTCTGTATCAGCTCATCCAAATAATCTTTAAAGTTGGAAGTGCCCAAATAGGTAGCTACCAGCTTTTCGTAAGCAGATCTGTCGTAGGTAGGAGTATCATCGCAGTAATCAGTATCACGGCATCCCCAAAGAGATTCAGAAAAGACATGACGCAATCCCAGATAATGTCCCAGTTCGTGCGCTATGGTCATAGCTACACATCCATCGTCACCATCAGGTGTTTCAGGTGTCAGCGATACCATGTTGTATACATAGTCACTATTCACTGATATGCACTGCGGACGATTCAGGTTTTCCTGAGAGAGCGCTCCTCCTGTCCAGATTTCACAACCTTCCAAATAATCTGGAGCCAGCAGGAAGGGGAACTGTGCAATACCGGCAATGGCACTATTACTGAATTTATACAACATAATATTCATATACTCATCCGGATTCCATATCAGGTCGAGATATTTATCATCTGAACTAGACATGAACTTTTCACAATCAATAGGAATAGAAGCCCAAGGTATACGGTCCACTCCCGGTTCTTCCATCAGATTACCATCCGGATCGACTGTTGCCATGACAAATTCCAGTTTCAGATCCTGACTGCACTCGCTATACAGTTTATTCACCTCATCGAGCACTGTCTGCAAGTGTCCTTCACGAACATACTGTGTAGGCATGTTCCGGTTGGAATACAATACATGAAACACCACGGGAATCTTGTAAGTTCCTCCTGCAACAAACTCCTGTCCTTTCTGAAGCACAGTTACCTCACTGGTATGAGATCCGTCCGTAGCAGAATAAGTAAAACTGAGTGTAGCCTGACGAGAATTTTGCGACAAGTTCTCCTCGACTTCCAAATTGAGTGTCTGATTGCCTGTCAATGCATCTCCGGCAGTCACCTTGCACCAATACTGGTCGCTTGTCACTTCCCAGTCAACATTACTTTTTACCGTAAGTGTCAGCTTACCTCCCTCGGAGGAGATTTCCTCTCCCCCCGATGGAGTTATTTCCAGAAACGGTTCCTGTACAGTCGGTTCATCATTGCTGTCACTACAGGAAGCCATTACACAGAGAACAAACAACAAGAGCTGTATTTTAAAAAACAGATATCGCATACAGCTTATTATTTGTACTCAAATCCAACCTTATCATTAAGCGGACACATCACTACATTGTCTACAGCAAACACGCCACCTTCCGGAGCTGTAACCATGATAACCACACGGCAGTTATCCATCTTTTCGGATGACAGTGTAAAACTGCATGAATAGTCTTCAGTGGAACCTGCCGGAAGTGAATCACCCAGCTTATCACCGAAAGCAAGCGATGCGCTTGACTGACGCAATACATTATTGTGTGTATAAAAATCACCTTCCAGGCCGAGATAGTTTTCCTGAGTATTATCATAAATGCCATCTTCAAGCAACCAGGCAGCCACACGGTAACTGCCACCTTCAGCTATCTTTATCTTAGCTTCAACCTCTACCTTATTGGAAGCCTTATCAGCACGTACCACAGCCGCAATAGCACTTTTAGCCTCTTTTGCTGTATATTCTTCTACTGCCTGTCTGATAAGTCCGGCATTCTGTTCACCCACATTTCCTTCAGAAACATAAGAAATAGTCGTACCCGGTATCAGGTTAACATTTAATGTCGGGAATCCAGATACGCTCAACCAGTTGATGACCTTATTGCTGAAATCATTAGACATTCCATCACCGTTATGAGCAGCCGCGAAGACAGCCAGTCCGTCTGAATAAGTGTCACTGTATGTCTTGATTCCACTCATTACAAGCGGACAATATCCACACCAGGTACCTGTAGCCTGCAATAACAGTACACGTTTCACAAATCCTTCATAACGGTCCGGTTCCGGATCGGCAGGCATAACGAGATTTTCCGATTTGGTAGCACGTACTACAATTTCAGCAGAAGTTTCACCGTTATAGCGAGCTGAGAATTTATATTCACCTTCAGTATCTGTATAGAAGCGAGTTCCTGAAAAAACCTTTCCATCCTGCAAGATTTCTGCAGCAGCAGTTACATCCTGATTCCCTTTTGTTACAGTAAATTCTGTTACATCTGCTCCATCCGCTTCAATCAGGAGTGAAGTAGCGTTCAAGACCAGCATTTCTGACTCGGGTTCATCAGAAGAATTACCAGAACATCCATACATTACCAAAACCAGCAAAAATGCCACAACAGAGGACAATGCCTTTCTGCAATTGTCTTTCCAATTAATCCATATACGTTCCATAATCGCAAACCATTTTTATTGTTTCCACAAATATAAATAGATATTTTTATTTTAAACTAATTTTATATAAAAAATATTCATCTAAATAAACATTTTTACACCATGTAAGCACAATACTTAGAAATAAATATACAAATAACAGCATTTATAAATCATAATGTAAGCAACAACCACCTCTTCGCATAACTTTAGAACTAGCAAGAAGAAAGTAAACAACAGTTATATTTTACATATTTTAAACACATATTGCATAAAAAGTACAAAATAAGGTATTCATGCTGACACATTGTATTTTCACCTTCCGATCCATAAAAAAAGGCGGAATAATATCTCGCCCAAGATGAAAAAAAATTCCCCTCACCATCCGGTCGGCATGGTAAGGGGAATATCGAAAAACTCAGGAATTACAATTCAGTCGAGCACATGTTCGGGCATACTGTGTGTTTGGACCATAAAATAGCAGTCGGCACCGGTTTCAGTATCCGTAGCGTGCATGACAATAGGCGACACTTCCCGAGTGACTGCCCCACCGTTCATATACTCTCTCCAGTCCCATCCCAACAACGACTTTATTACAGCAAACATCTGCTGGTTTGTCAAAGATATATCGTACAGACGGATCTTTTTCCCGTCCGTACCCTTTGCAAACGTCAGTTCCAGAAAAGGAGTTTCACCGTCGACATAAAACTTATAACTGCCACTATCACGCAGCTGCCAGTTTTCGTCGTACAAATAGAAATCTCTATCCTCATTATTTATCAGGAAAAGTTCATCACCCTGAGCGTAAGGTTCATGTACCGGATTGGCTACCAAAAGATTCAGATAAGCGTCTACTATCTTTACTTCCAGACTAACGGTTTCATGGGTAACATTATCTTTCACCGTAACCATTGTTTTCCCTTTTTGTCTGGGAACTATACGCAGGCTGCCCATCCCGACCGGACTCGACAAATCGACTGTTACCTCCATAATTTCAGGATTCGCCACTTCCACGTCATAATCTCTGTTTCCCCCTCGTACCATGATACTCTTGGTCCCTATCAAAGGACATTCGTAATAATCTTTCTCGAACGAGAGATGGTAAACTTCAGTTGCCGGTTCGTCTGTGTCACTGCTGCACCCGTTCAAACCGAGCAGGCATAACAAGAAAATACATACACTCCATAAAAACGTTGTCTTCATATCACAATAAATAAAATCAATATATAATAATTTGCCGTTTATTAATATAAAGTAAACTCATCACCAAATATACAATTATGATTATAAAATAATCTTTTTTCCTATAATATTTTGTTTTAAGCATCATTGTTTCAATCTCACACTCAAACAGAGGAAAAAGATATCTCATACAATAATCCCGTTTTTAAACACATTAGCATCAAAAGAATCATTTTCAATTTGTTTTATAGTATATTTGTTTCGTCACATAAAAACATATATATCAATACGCAAAAAGTCTCATGACCATACGAGTTTCTTTACAGAAATTCAAATTCAGACACAGAACTATAAATCAAAGTAATATGAAGACAAAAAAATTATGGGGAATACTGATGTTATTCCTGTGCACACTCAATCTCACCGGCTGCAATAATGAAGATGAAGAAGGCAGACAAATTACAGACTACAAGGAATATCTCCTGACGGTAGCTTCTCAACAGATACCGGGTGTCGGCTGGTCTGACGGATTCAATTACCTGACGGATGTATATGCTGTAAAGAAAGAACAGTCTGCCGAATGGAAAAGTCTGAGTTCTATCAAAGGGTTCGAGTATGAAGAAGGATATGAATATGAAATCAGAATCAGCGAAACGAGTTATCTGGATCACCGTATGAGTCAGCCTGCATGGACGGAATACCAACTGTTGGAAATTCTATCTAAAGAGAAAAAGGATTCGGAAAATCTTCCCGGAAATTTCATCCCTGCATGGTACTACAAGGACAAGTTTATTCCCGAATACAGCTATGCGATAGATGCCGACGATAAAGAGACGATTGAAAAAAATCTGAAATCGAATCCCGTTATGCCGCTGGACAACCATTACCTGATTTATTTTTATGGGGAAGGTCTTTCGAAATGGGTTATCATAGACAATACGGAACAGATGCAGGGAAAAGGTATCCTGAAGCAGGTCAACAAAAATCCCGAAGAGTTTCCCGAATCTTACAAACTTCTGCCGTTATCTGGCAAGGGAAGCATATCAGGGTATATGGAATGGACGTTCCTGGATGAATCAGGAAATGAAACATCCTATCCTCCATTCGACGTCTTTATCGTCAGAGGAGCACAGACAAAATCCGAAAACACAACGCTTATCACTCCGTATCTGTATCTCGACCTTACGGAATATTATCAAAAACAATACCCACAGGCTGGTGTAAGAACAGTAGTAGTTTCTTACGCTATACCGATGACGTACTGAAATACTGTATTCAAACCCATGCCATCCATATGATACATCATTCAAAAAAAAATTGCTGCAAGCGTATAGTTTTTAAGCCGGTTTACGGTCTAACAAATAGAAACAAGAAATAAAATGGATACGAAAGAACAGCAATTTACGGAAATCATCCGAATGTATGAACGGACTATTTACACCGTCTGCCACATGTTTTCAGACAATACAGACGAGGTGAACGATCTGTACCAGGAAATTCTGGTCAGACTGTGGAAGGGCTTTGATGCCTTTAAAGGAAAAAGTGACATAAAGACCTGGATCTATCGTGTCAGCCTGAACTACTGTATCAACTTCCACAACAAACAGAAGAAAGAACAGGAACGGCTGACTTTAGGTATCGACCTCCACACTAGCAGCAATCTTGAAAAAAATCTGCAAATAAAGCAACTTTATGCACGAATCAACGCATTGGGACTGGTTGACAGAAGCGTTGTCCTGTTGTGGCTCGAAGGCCTGAGTTACGACGAGATTGGCGCTATCCTAGGTATTTCTGTCAAAAACGTTTCATTCAAGTTGGTCCGCATCAAGGAGCTGTTGAAAAAAATGTCTAACATCTAAAAAAAGAATCGTATGGAAATTGATATTGAACAAGAACTTCAGATTCTGAAATCGGAATATAACACACTCAAGAAGGAGCTGAAAAAACAGGATACCCTGAATGAAAAGTTTTTCAAATCTATCAGAAAGCAGCCTGCACTGGCTGTCAGCAAGGAAATCAAAAGCAGAATGTGGCTCGATATACTGACTATACCTGCGGTTATGATTATCTGTCTGAATACGAATTTTCCGATACTGTTCGGAATACTGGTATCGCTATGGGCACTGGCCGACCTGGGAATCAGCCTGTGGGTCAGCCGGAAACTGGGAATGGACGATCTGCTGAACGACGATGTACGGACGGTGACGAAAAAAATTGCCGGCTATCGCAAGTTCTATGACTGGGCGCTCATCGGAAGCATTATTCCTCTGATCGTGATGCTTACCTATATCTTTATGCATCTGTATGCCCGTGCAGAAAACCTCGCTGCCGTTCAGCTCATCACCGTATCGGGTATTGTTTTCATCATTCTCGCCATTGCAAACACGCTGTTTCAGTATAAAAAGCATGTACAAAGGTGCAAGGAGCTGTTGAAACAATTCGAAGAGTAATGCTGAAGCAAGTACGTCACAGTAGTAATATAGAAGAATGCACAAGACTAGCGAGCTGCTGAACAACCAGAAGTAACGTGAGTTCAGAAAGCGATAAATATATTTTACTGATAATTAGAAACATAGCGATAAAATCACTAAATTTATAGTACTCAATTATAACATTTAAGCAATTACCACTATGTTTCAAAGTCTAAAATTACAGAGATTTATTGTATGGTCAATGATTCTTGCAATGAATTTGCATTGCAAGAGGATAAATACATGATTGAAGGATAGAACACTCACGAAATCGTTTTTCCAGCAATTTCATTGCCAACTCATTGTCAGTAATCGTAGTCTATTGTTTCTTTGAAAAGCAACCCGCCATTGAAGTAAACTTTATCAATGACGGGCAGCTTACTATCTTTTGATTATATGTCGCACTCACGTTGCTTATGGTATGGGTTTTAAAACCAGCATCATAGAACTACTTGTCTATACAACTCTTTCTTAGCCACCAAAAGCATCTAACAAAACCGTATATATTCCATAAATACGAGGGACAAGTATGAAAGCGATTACTATTTCATAGATCCATTTTCAAATTCAGAAACAAAAACTTTCCCGTCAACCAATTTTGCTTGAAAACGGCAACTCCCTTTGAGACCCATATCGCTGAAAAATACAGTATACCAATCATCCCCTTCTATCAATATAGATGTTACCTTAGATTTATCTTCTGGACCATCCTGCGCGCCAGTACGAAAAAGCCAAACTGCGTAGCCGCTACCATCATATTCATATTCATATGCCTTACGCAATTCAGTAAGAATCTTTTGGGAAAAATGTTCTACAACATCTTCAAAATTACCAACCTCATCGTTCCAGAAAACGTATTTGTCATATAGCTCTTGTAAAAAAGCATTCACTTGATTCTGTTCATTAACACTCACAGATTCCATGGTCGCCTCCATAGACTTTTTGAATGGTGTCTTTTGTAACAAACCGCCACACGATGCAAAGCCTACATAAGCATAAAGAATAAAAACACTAAAAATAATTCTTTTCATAACATTATAATTTAACGCGATTTCGATATAAGCGAATAAATATTTCATTGAAAATTAGCGACATAGCAATAAAAGTCTTAAATTTATAGTGACCAATTATAACATTTAAACAATTACCGCTATGTTCTCAGAGTCTGAAATTACAGAAATTTATTGTATGCCAATGATTTTTGCAAGGAATTTGCGTTGCGACAGGAAAAATATATGATTGAAGATAAGAAAGCCAGACATCGTAACAAGCCCAACCGTATGAGCGATGCAGAGATTATGATTATTCTCATTTTGTTCCACTCCGGCGGTTTCCGCTGCCTCAAGCATTATTACAAGGAATATGTATGCAAACACCTGAAACACCTGTTTACGCGCCTGGTGTCCTATAACCGTTTTGTAGAACTGGAGAAGGAAGTACTGCTTCCTCTGAGCATTTTCATTAAGAAAATCCTGTTGGGGATATGTACCAGCATCAGTTTTGTCGATTCTACAGTCCTGCGTGTCTGCCGCAACCAACGTATATTGAATCACAAGTCATTTGAGGGGCTTACCGAGCGTGGGAGAAGTTCAACGGGATGGTTCTTCGGATTCAAATTGCACCTGATAATCAACGAAAAGGGCGAAATCCTGAATTTCATATTCACTTCCGGAAATATGGATAACAGCGAGCCGTTGAAACAAGGCAAGCTCCTGAAAAACATAAAGGGAAAATTATGTGCCGACAAGGGATATATCGGGCAGGAACTGTTCGAGAATCTTTTCCTTAACGGCATACAGCTTGTCATCAAGATCAAAAACAATATGAAGAATTCCCTGATGAGTATAGCCGACAAGATTCTGCTCAGAAAAAGAGCTTTGATTGAAACGCTCAACGATGAACTAAAGAACATTACGCAGATTGAACATTCCAGACATCGTTCTTTTAATAACTTTATTGCAAATTCATTGTCGGCTATCGCAACATACTGCTTTTTTGAAAAGAAACCCACCATTGACGTAAATTTTGTCAATAACGGACAACTTGCTATTTTTTGATTTTATATCGAACTCACATAAAAGCATCATTTTTCACAGGAACTCTGCAAACCGTTCGACCGCTCCTTCCTCCTAACAAATAAAAAGTAGCCGGACTCTCTGTGGAAAACAAAGAATCCGGCTACTTTGGGTTTTGCCAGGCGGGATAATATCCGTTCTCCGGCAAATTCTCACTTTCAGATAAGGATTTCGTCTTCACGCAATCCTTTTTTATACTCTATATTCCTGCCCACCTTTCCCCTAAAAAAACTTCAGCACATTTTAGGAAAAACATGGGCAGGAATTATTATTTTTTGTACAGATTTCAGCGAAAGATCATCATCTTTTGCTGACGGTTTCAGAGTGTGACGCCACGTTTCAGCTCATCTTCCACCACCGCCATCATACCTTCTACCTGAGCCAGGGCAAACATACGTCCGTGGAACGAGTAACCGGCGTTGTAGCCCTTGTCTTCGTCACCCAGCATCATGCGGCCGTGGTCCACACGCATGGGGAGTCCCGGATTTTCCTGCTCAAAGATACGGATCAGGTCGATAAGGTGACCACGTCCCGACAGGTGCGAACTCTCGATGAAGTTGCCTCCCGGCATGGCAGCCGTACTGCGCAGATGTACGAAGTGAGTACGCTTGGCAAACTTCTTTGCCAGCTCGCGCGTATCGTTATGCTCGCCTGCGCTGAGCGAACCCGCACAGAAGGTCAGACCGTTATGCGGATTGTCTACCGCACGGAGGAACCAATCGATATCTTCTTCGTTGGTCACGATACGCGGCAGTCCCAGAATCTGGAAAGGAGGATCGTCTGGATGCACGCACATGTTTACGCCATACTCCTCGCACACCGGCATGATGGCCGAAAGGAAATAGCGCATGTTTTCACGCAGTGCATCACGGTCGATACCGTCGTAGAGCGAGAGCAAACGTTTGAAGATAGCTACCGGATTCTTGTCGCCCTCACGGATATTGCCGTTCACGAAGCCCTGTGTCTTCACGATGATGGCATCTACCAGTTCATCCTTTTCTGCTTCGGTAATTACCTTGTCCAGCTCTGCCACCTTGCGCAGTTCTTCTTCCGTATAGTCTTTCTCAGCTCCCTCACGTTGCAGGATGCGTGTATCGAAGTAAGCAAAGCGCACACGGTCGTAGTACAGCGAGCTGCTGCCGTCGGGCCAAGGATGCTGCAAATCGGTGCGTACCCAGTCTATTACCGGCATAAAGTTGTAGCACACGGTCTTTACGCCGCACTTGCCCAGATTGGCAAGGCTCACCTTATAGTTTTCTATCAGCTGGTCGCGCTCCGGTCCTGCGTATTTGATAGCCTCGCATACCGGAAGACTTTCTACTACCGACCAGCGCATGCCGTACGATTCGATATACAGCTTCAGGTCGTTTATCGCTTCCACCGTCCAGATTTCTCCGTTCGGCACATCGTGAAGGGCGGTTACGATACCCTCCACTCCTATCTGTCGGAGCATGGAAAGCGTAATTTTATCTTTCTTTCCAAACCATCTCCATGTTTTTTCCATCATAATGCTCTGTATGTTTATCGTTGCTGCCAGAGTAGCCTGCACTGCCCGCCTTCGCAAGGGGCGGATACGAACTGCTCCGGCATGAACGTTCTTATTATCTTTTTATTTTATACTCGCCCGAAGCATCAATGCTGCAACGGGATTCTTTCTGACCTCTTATTTTCTATCTCCTTATCTTATACACCGCTGAAAGCACTGAATCCACCGTCAACTGCCAGTACGGCTCCGGTAATGAAGCTTGCTGCATCACTGCAGAGGAACTGCACTGCTCCGTTCAGTTCGGAGATATCACCGAAGCGCTTCATCGGAGTCTTGGCAATCACCTTCTGGCTACGTTCAGTCAGCGAGCCGTCGGGATTGATCAGGATAGCACGATTCTGGTTGCCGATGAAGAACCCCGGTGCAATGGCGTTCACACGAATCTTTTCGCTGAACTTGATAGCCATTTCCTGCGCCATCCAGCGAGTGAAGTTCTCTACCGCACTCTTCGCCATCGAATAGCCCGGCACACGGGTAATCGACTCGTAGGCTGCCATCGATGATACGTTGACGATGGCTCCGTACTGCTGGCGTGCCATGATTTCACCGAATACCAGACAAGGGTATACCGTACCGTTCAGGTTCAGGTCGACCACCTTGTCGAGATCTTCCACCTTCATGTCGAAAATGTTCTGGTCGACAGTGAGTGTACCTCCGGGAATGTTTCCTCCGGCTGCGTTGACCAGGATGTCGATGCGTCCCCACTGCGAAAGTACCTGCTCTTTCACAGCTTGCAGACTTTTGATATCAAGCACATTACATACCGTACCCGCTACCTCACTGCTCACCGTACGAAGACGTTCGAGTGCCGCATCCACACGGTCCTGATGTGCTCCTATAATAATGACTTTGGCTCCTGCACGCAGAAAACCTTCGGCAATGTTGCTTCCCAATACGCCGGACCCGCCTGTTACTACGGCTACCTTTCCGGCTATGCTAAACTGTTCGTTCATGATCTGATTTGTTTTTTCGATTGTCTGTTGCAAAAATAGCGTGAATTTACAGACTTAGTTATGCGTATTTTTGCAAGAGTTTTGCGTATTTTTGCAGAGAATCCTTTACAGACTGCCATGAGAAAGATACTGAACGAACGCATTGCCATCTCCAGCTCGAACCCGATACGGGCACGTTTCTACGACTATCGCGGATTTACCTATCCGTGGCATTTCCACAGCGAATACGAACTGATGTACGTGGAGCAGGGCTACGGCAGGTGTCTGGTGGGCGACAGTATCATCGACTACCGGGCGGGCGACCTGATTTTCTTCGGGTCGGGACTTCCTCACTGCATGCAGAACTGTCCCGAAGCTCAGGAAAACGAAGCGTATCACGTCTGCGGAGTAAATGTTCAGCTGGAAAAAGATTTCATGCAGTATTCGTTCTCGCACTACACACAGTTTGCCTCCATCCGTTCGCTACTGGAGAAGGCACACCGCGGTATCCGCTTCCCGCTTGCCGGAAAAAGCGAGATAACCGACTGCCTGAAGCGTATTCCCGTATCGCACGGAGTGGAGCAGATTATCCAGATTCTTACGCTGCTGCAAGCTCTCTCGGCTTTCCCCCGCAAGCAGTTTGCAGCCTCTCCCAACTATATCCCCGACCCGTCGGTGTTCGGCGACAAGAAGATAGAGAAAATCATCGCTTACCTGAACAAGCGTTATACACAGCCTGTCAGCCTGAGCGAAATTGCCTCGTACACGGCTATGAATGAGGCGGCTTTCTGCCGGTACTTCAAGCAGGAAACCGGCAAGACATTCAAGCAGTACATCCTCGACATGCGTATCGGCTATGCCTGCAAACTCATTGCTGCCGAACGGATGAATATCTCGCAAATCAGCCTGGAATGCGGATTCGAATCGACGGCACACTTCAACCGTATCTTCAAGCGTACCACCGGCATGTCGCCTACCGAATACAAGGAGAGTATCTTGTAAACAAACCTTACATAAGAGTTAAAGGCTCTTAAAAATCGAGGTATATAAGGTTACAAGTTATTGGTCGTTTTTCTACCTTTGCCGGCAAAATTCAACAACAAGGGAACAACAAATATGAAAGCTATCATTCTTGTCAATACAGTTCGCTACGTCAATAAAATCCACGATTTCCATGCGTGGGGAGCAGCTGCATTGATTTGATTCTACCCCTCCTGCGCTTTATCCCGTTGTTTGTATCAATTCAGTAAAAATCCAATAAACATTTTATTTGTATGAGCAAAAAAAGCAGGCTCATAGTGCTGTGTGGTGCAGTGCTATGCAGTCAGTATCTGTGTGCCCAGTCGCGTACGATGGGCATCGAAGAAATGTTTCGTCTTGCCGACGAGAACAGTAAGAGTATCCAGACGTTCCGCACCGGAAAGGAAGTTGCCGACGAGAACCTGAAAGCTGCCAAGGCACAGCGGTTGCCCGACATCAGCGCGTCGCTTTCGGGCAGCTACTGGGGAAACGGAAAGCTGTGGGACCGTGATTTCAGCAACGCTACCAAGATAGAGATGCCGCATTGGGGAAACAATTTCGCCCTCGAAGCACAGCTGGCGGTCTATGCCGGAGGAGCCATCAGCAGCGGTATCGAACTGGCGGAACTGGAGAAGCAACTGGCGGAGATGGACTGGCAGAAGAATCGTCAGGATATCCGCTTCCTGCTCGTGGGACATTACCTCAACCTGTATAAGCTGAACAACCAGATCGAGGTGCTGCACAAGAATCTGGAACTGACCGACCAGATAATCGCCAACATGCAGGCACGGCTGGAACAGGGTACAGCACTGCAAAATGATATCACACGCTATGAGCTGCAACGGGAAACGCTCCGCCTGCAACTTGCCAAGGTGGAGGATGCCTGCAAGATAGCCAACCATCAGCTGGTCATCACCCTGCATTTGCCCGAAGGGACGGTGGTTCAGCCCGATACAACGCTGAACGACAGTCGGATTCAGACGCTGAGTGAAGCCAACTGGCAGGAGCTGGCGGCACAGAACAACCTCAACTTGCAGCAGGCTGAAACGGGCATCAAAATCAACCGTCAGCGGGAGAAGCTGGAGCGTTCGGAACGGTTGCCGAAAATCTCGCTCATGGCTTCCGAACACCTGGACGGACCGATTACCATTGAGGTTCCCGTGCTCGACAATAATTTCAACTACTGGTTTGTGGGTGTGGGCGTGAAGTACAACATCTCCTCACTCTTCAAGAACAACCGCAAGCTGAAGGCGGCCCGCCTCAACGTACGGAAGGCGCAGGAAACCTACGAACTGGCTCAGGAGCAGACCAATCATGCGGTACAGGAGAGTTATGTGAATTTCCTCACATCGTTTACCGACCTGCGCACACAGCAGAAGAGCGTGGAGCTTGCCGACGAGAACTACAGCGTGACGAGCAACCGCTACCAGAACGATCTGGCTCTGCTGACCGACATGCTGGATGCCAGCAACATGAAGCTCAGTGCCGACATGGGACTGGTAAATGCGCGTATCAACGTGATTTTCAATTATTATAAGATGAAATACATTACCCACACGCTGTAATTCTCACACCTGCTGCAAAGTTCTTACACGATGAAAAGCTTACGCCAGCTGTAAGTTTTACATACGCTGAAAAGTTCCTGCACAATGTAAGGCTTACACCAGCTGTAAGTTTTACACACGCTGTAAAGTTCCTGCACAATGTGAGGCTTGCACCAACTGTAAGTTTTACACACGCTGTAAAGTTCCTGCACAATGTGAGGCTTGCACCAGCTGTAAGTTTTACACACGCTGAAAAGCATTGCAGGCTGATAGAGAAAAATTACAGAAACAGAGGTTGAAAGTCATCCTATTTATACATTACACATACTACACTTTATAACAAACATACCATTATGGCTACAAGAAAAGTTCAAAAACTCATTTACAATACCGTTATCATCTGCCTGCTGGCAGTGGCACTTATCTACGTATGCTCACGCTTCGTTCATCCGGGCGTGGAATATACCGACAATGCTCAGGTGAAACAGCATATCACGCCCGTAAATACCCGTGTACAGGGTTTCATCAAGCAGATTTGTTTCGAAGAGTATCAGCCGGTACACAAGGGTGATACGCTGGTCATCATCGAGGATGCCGAATTCAAGCTGCGTCTGGCTCAGGCAGAAGCCGACCTTGCCAACGCACTGTCGGGACAGCAGGCTACCAGCATGGGTATCGCTACCACACAGAATAACCTGCGGGTGAATGATGCCGGTATCGAGGAGGCACGCGTACAGATGGAAAATGCCAAACGCGACTACGAGCGTTACCAGAAGCTGTTGCAGCAGAAAGCGGTCACCCGTCAGCAGTACGACAATGTAAAGACAGCCTACGAAGCCAGTCAGGCACGCTACGAACAGGTGCTCCGTGCCAAACATTCTACCTCGCTGGTGAAAAGTGAACAGACTCACCGTCTGGGACAGAACGAAGCGGCTGTCCGTCTGGCACAGGCTGCCGTCGAACTGGCGCGGCTGAACCTCAGTTATACGGTCATCGTAGCTACCTGCGACGGCGTGACGGGCAAGAAGGATATTCACGAGGGACAACTGGTGCAGCCGGGACAGACGATGGTAGATATCGTCGACGGAAGCGACCTCTGGGTAATCGCCAACTACCGTGAAACTCAGCTTCCCAACATCAAAGAGGGTTACCAAGTAACACTTACGGCCGATGCCGTACCGGGTGTGACCTACACGGGAGTAGTAGAATCGATTTCCGACGCTACCGGAGCGGCTTTCTCCCTCATCCCGCAAGACAATGCTACGGGCAACTTCGTAAAGGTGGAGCAGCGTGTACCCGTACGTATCAGCCTGAAAGAGAACAGTGCCGACAAGCTGAAGCTGCTGCGTGCCGGATTCAATGTAGAATGTAAAGTGAAATACTGATATGGGAGCACCTGTACTGAACGGACCGTTTACGATGCCGATGTTCCGCAACTTCGTGCCTCGTAAGCTACAGCCGTGGCTGTATATCTTCATCGCCGTCACCTTCCAGCTCTCGGGCGGACTCTACATGGCCAACCTGAGTCACATGGTGGGCGAGACTTCGCTGATGCGCGAAGACCTCCAGATGTGTCTTTACTGCAACCTGGCAGGGATGGCTGTGTACTTTCCTCTGCTCTTCCGCATGAAGTTCCGCTTTACCAACAAGACGCTGCTCACGGCGGCTTCGCTGGGAGTGATTGTGTGCAACCTCATTGCACCGTATACGACCTTCCTGCCGCTGCTCTGGACGCTTTGCTTCATCGAGGGTATCTGCAAGATTCAGGGAACTTTCGAGGCACTGTCTAACATCCAGCTGTGGATGACACCCAAGCGCGACTTTACCGTGTTCTTCCCCCTGCTGCACATCATCATTCTGGGCAGCATGCAGGTATCGAGCATCATCGCCACCCATCTGGGATATTACCTGCACTGGAGCTATATGCACTGGTTCATAGCAGGACTGATGCTGGTCGATTTACTTATCGTGCAAGGCTGTACGCGCCATTTCCGCATCGTCAAGAAGTTCCCGCTGTTCGGTATCGACTGGCTGGGAGCGGTTCTCTGGGCACTCCTGCTGCTGGAAGTCGCCTATTTCTTCGACTACGGTGAGTTCTACGACTGGTGGAACAGTCCGGTGATACAGGGACTCGCCGTCGCTATCGTCATCACCCTGGGATTCTGCATCGGACGTATGCTGCACATCCGCCATCCGTACATCGAACCGGAGATGTGGAGCTACCGCCACCTGCTGCCCATTCTGATTCTCATTACGCTGGTAGAAGCCTTCCTTGCCACCGAACACGTACTTGAAGGCGTATTCCACGGCAGCGTGATGCACTACGAAGAGATGGTAGCCATGCAGCTCGACTGGCCCATGCTGGCAGGTGTAGTGGCAGGCAGCCTGTTCGCCTACTGGTGGATGCACGTACGCGGATTCAGCTACCTGCGCCTCATCACCGTAGGTATCGCCTCACTGGCATGCTACCTGCTCACGTTCTATTTCGTCCTTTCGGCAGACATTCACATCTCGCAGCTCTTCTTGCCTACGCTGTGCCGAGGTTTCGCCTATGCCATCCTGAGCGCCACGTTCATGGTATGTCTGGAAGAGATTATGACCTTCCGCCACTTCTTTCAGGCACTGAGCGTATTCAACATGCTGCACATGGTAGTGGGCGGTGTCATGGGAGGCGCCCTGTACGGCTGCTGGCTGTCGTACGCCGTATCCGACAACATGGCACGCTACGGTTCCGCTATCGACCGTGTGTCGTTCAGCAGCCAACCTTTCGCCTTCGACCGCTTCATCGAGAGTTTCGTTCCCCAGATGATGGAAGTCAGCATCCGCCAGATTTACGGCTGGACCATTTACGCCTGCCTCTTCCTGCTGTTGCTCTTCCTGCTCTACGATGCCCCCGTACGCCGTGAGCTGAAGCTCATGCCCAGCTGGAGAAGCCTGCGCAAGGAAGCTGCCATGATGTTCGGGAAAAACAATAAGCCTTCGATTTAAAATCATTGCTGTCCGATAAAACTTTTTAAGTCATCAATAATTTATTGATATACATAAAATTAAGCAACAAGTTTAACAAGAAAACTTACCTATAAGAATAACACTGATAACCAGGCCATTCAATATATTTATTGGACACTAATATTTTAAAATAAACTGAGACTGCCTCAAAAATGAAGTACAGTTACGAACAAAGGCTTATAATAGTTACAACATAAAAAAAACTCCTGCTTTTAGTCCAGTCATTGAAATAAACAAAGACTAAAGCAGGAGAATTTTATTTCTGAATCATTGCTGCCCGACAAAACTTTCAAGTCATCAATAACTTATTGATATACAAAAAAATTAAGCACCAACTTTAGCAAGAAAACTTATCCATAAAAACAACACTGATAATCAGGCTATTTAATATGTTTATCGGACACTAATAGTTCTAAATTTCAATCTATAAGATTTTTACTTTCGCAGTTCTATTTTGAAACAGCTTCAAAATGCCTAGCACAAAATGTATACAGCGACTGTTTCAGACCTTACACATCCACTTATTCAACAGCCACTTGCCTTCACACCCGTCCAGCAATAAAAAAGTGAGGGCTACCCCTATCACTAGGAATAGCCCTCCAATGATTCTTTAAGAGAGAAATTAATAGAGAAAATTATTATTATTCATGATAACCAAACGGAGTTTGTAAGTTCGTTACAACAATCTTATTCTGCTCATTACCAACTTCTGTTAATGTTAATGTTATTTCAAGAGGATTTACTTGAGCATTATGTTCTACATAAAATGTAACACCTTCATTCAATGCTACAATTGGTGTCAATATAGTATTCAGTCCCGCCTGCCACAAAGCGAAACCAGTTTCATCAGCACTTCCTGTCAAAGTCAATTTAACCTTATCATCAGACAGTATACTTGTATCCAAAATCATAACACCAGCATATGCCCCATATATAACATTTACAGCATTATCTTCATAAAAATAACTTCCTAAGATCAAATAATCCAACGCATAATTTCCTCCTATATTAGCAGACATTGATTGTTGACCTTTTTTCACAAAAGACTGACCATAAGAACTCATACCATCATATGTCACAAACCACGGACCACTCATAGTAAACCATTGAGATGAAGGAGTAAATTCTTCTTTCAATGTAGCCTTACCATCTTCTGATTTCCACAGGCCAGAAGATACATCATAAAACAAATTTGATATATTTTCACCAGCTATATTAATTGGAGAATAAAATTCCAAACCTTTATCAGTCAGAATATACGGATATTTACCTGATACAGATTCTCCCTCCACTTCATAAGAAATAATCAATGTACGAAATGATTTCTTTACAGAATATTCAACACCATTCACTGTATAAGTAAAAAACAAACCATCAACATTACATTCTGAATTCACAATATCCTCCAAATAAGATTTCCATGAAACATCCTCTGGCATAGGAACCATACGAACATAGTTTCCTGTTTTTTTCCCTTTTAAAACAATCTCTTCTGCAGACACAGACATAATAGTAAATTCATAGTCTCCTCCCATTCCAGTGCCGACATCTCCTAAATTTGAATCTGGTGCAGAAAAGAAATGAAAAATATCATTATATGTATCAAAAGTCAACACAGGCCCAGCTTGTTCTTTCAGCTTATAATAACTAGTAGCCTTTTGAGAAGCATCCACAATATCTGCTGAGATTGTAACACTTCCATCTTTTGTAAAAGAAGCCAAAACATTATATCCTCCATAAAGTTGCTGTGAAGAAGGATAATATTTCATTACCCATCCATTAGGAGCCGAAACTAATACTTCTTTAGCCTCCTCCAGTTCCTTTTCGATACGATCTGCAGAGGTTCCTTCAAATAAATTTTCCGTTTCAGGTGTACAACCAGCCAACCCGAATGAACAGATTAGTATAACTAAATATATAAATTTCTTCATAATTTATCTAGATTTAATTATTTTAAAGTGGTCCAATCCATCTCTGTTACATGAGATGCACGTTCTTGTACCAAATCATGTAATGCCTCAATATCTATTCCCCATGAATCAGTCAAATAAGTAGTGATCAAATCCAATTTTTGAAGAATCAGAGAGCTACCGGTTTCTCCAGCATCTTTCAACAAATCCTGCCATTGATCGTCAGGATAAACTACATAAGTAGCCAGTGTTTCTACAAAATCCTCATCCGGATCCTTTGCCGCATATCCTCTTACGAATCCTCTCTGACGGATTTTAAGAAGAGCATCACCATTCTCCCAGTTTACCCAGTCTTCGCCGACATACTTTCCTGCTGTAATTTCATTGAAATCAGTAGAATAGTTCTTAGTCTGGTGTAAGATATGAGCAAACTCATGATGCATAGTTTTAAAATACCATTGATTCAATACATCTATGTCCGGATTTTCCACATCCAATGAATTAACATTGAACAGTGTAATTTTCATACCACCTTCAGCTGTACCAAGTACTACAGAACCATTAGATTCATATTCACCCGAACCAACGAAATGCATTACTTTCGGACAATACGTAGGCAGAAATTCCGGATATGTCAGTTCATCATAAACATCTAGCCAAAGATATTTCACCAACTGTGCCAATGCTATAGACTTATCATAATCTGCCGGAGTCACATTATAGTTCAAATCCGATTCAATATCAGAAAAACGATATTTCAAATCAACATTGTATGGAGCCACATAATTTTCCAAAATCCAGTTATCAAACTCATTACGCTCCGGTGCTTCTGTATTAAAAATACTGTTAGGATCTAACTCATCTTCGCTACATGATACCATAGCCAATGCAGCGGCAAATATCCAGCATAAATATTTTATCTTTTTCATAATAAATTCCTTTCTTATTTGTTATCTAGGGTTAGCTTCTATTCCTGCTGCAATTACATCCTGCGGCAACTGGAATGCGCGACGTGGATCATCTTTTGACAAAACAACCGGGTCCATTCCATCACGTACATGAGATATCTCAATGCCATAACGCTTGATATCCATCCAGCGTGAACCATCATGAATCAATTCTATACGACGCATCTGAAGCACACAGTGAATAAAGTTTTCCTGCTTGGTGTTGACAAAGGCAAAAGGAGGATTCAGGTGTTTCTTTACCGTACTCTTAGTAACATCTGCCAGAGGTAGCGGAGAGTAGTTGATATTGGCATAGAAACTATTCACACTACTTTCTGTCAGTGTTTTAGGAAGTCCACCAGCACCATCCCCTTTCTGTGAATTCACCCAATAATTCATGTATTCAACAGCTTTTGCATAATCAGGCTGTTGCTTCAAAATATTAGCTTCAATACAACAGAGCAACGTTTCATTTGTACTGAACGGAACAATTACTGCATGACGATAGCCAATACCATTTACCTTATCCGTATATTCAAAGTACATACGGTATTTGAAGAAACACAGTTTTTGAGTAAATCCATATAAACCACCATAATATAAAGTTGAAGACTCTCCCCACGGACCACCTGCCCATAATGTTTCGGCACGTGTCAGATTTTCATTCATACCATATCTTCTAGACATGTCGTATGGACCATAGATGTAAGGCCATGATGAATATACTGGTGTAATCAACAAATTAGCTTTTGAAGAAGCAGATATATATGCATCGGCTTTTTCTTCCAATTCTGTAATTGCTCCCAAATCGCTCTGGATATAACGCAAGTTACTAGCCGGATTATTTCCTAATACCTGAGCTCCATATTCCAAAACCTTTTCATAATTCGATTTATCAGGCTGTACATAGAACAAATAGAAACGTGCAGCGAAGGCATATGCAGCTTTCTTGTTAAAATGATATTTAGGAACTGAATAAACATTGTCTTCTATAAGAGGAAGACCTTCAAGCAAATCGGCTTCAATTTTCTGATATGTTTCTGCAAGCGTTCCACGTTCATAAGAAACCGTAACAGTAGTTTCGGGTTCAGTTACGTAAGGAATACCCAATTTAGTTACAGCTGTTGCCGGATCATAGGCTTCACAGAAGATATTAGCCAAAAGGAAATGTGCATAAGCACGACACAACAGTGCTTCTCCCTTTTGTGGATTCAAAGAAGCCGGATTTCCCATTTTTTCTATTGACTTCAAGGCCTGATTGGCAGCAGCAGCTGCTGCATAACATTTTTCCCATAAGCCTGTCGGGGAATCAGAATCTACATCGCTTTTAATATCATTCCACAAATAAGCATCTTCCTCCATCTGATATTCGAAACCATACATCGAACCATTATCAGTTGTATTATCCGAAGCTTTTTCGAAAATCAGCAATGGGTAAGTCTGTGGATAGGCAGAAACCAAAAGGCTTGCCACCTGTGATTCCGTATTAATTTCCGCACGGTTATCAGGCACTGTATCAAGGAAATCGCTACACGAAGCGAAAGCCCACGCCATCAATAAAGCAGCACTGTATGTTTTTATATTTTTCATCATAATTTTCTCTTTTAAATCAAATTAAATACCCAATCTCAAAGTCAAAGTAAACTGCTTAGGAACAGGAGCAGCCACACCACCGGTGTTGAAGAATTCCGGATCCTGACCGTTCAGCTTCTTGTCGGCATAAATCAGGAACAGGTTGGTTGCCTGAAGTTTCAGTGACAGGTTGCTCAGTTTCATACGGCTGGCCAGTGATTTCGGGAAATCATAGTTCAGTGAAACTTCCTTCATACGAATAAAATCACCTTTGGCGATACGTTCTGTAGAGTAGTTGTATGCATTGTATGCACGGTTCAACTGAGAATCCTGACGGTTCATACGAGTATCGGCAATAACCGGTATGTTGGTAATATTTTCGTCACCCGGCTTAGTCCAACGATTGATAAATTCTTTCGGAGTTGCATCCAAATCACTGTATGTGTTGCTGAATACCGGATCCAGACGGATTACATTTCCGAATGAGTAAGTGATAAATACATTCAACTTAAAGTTCTTGTAAGTAAATACGTTACCGAAACTACCGGTAATTGTCGGATCGGTCGGACCTTCGTAAACCAGATGATCTTTCACATCTGTTTCCTGGAAGTTGATATTACTTACTGTCACTTCACCATATTCATTGATGAAAGTAGGAAGACCATTCTCATTCAATCCCTGGAAGTTCATAGAGAACAATGAACGTACCGGATAACCTTGCAAAGCGAAACCAGTACCCGAAATCATATCAATTACTCGTGAATTGGCATCCAGTTCGGTAACTTCATTCTTAGCATTAGAGAAGATAAAGTCGGTATTCCATTTGAAGTCGCGTGTTACAATGTTTCTTGTAGACAATGTAAATTCCACACCGTGTGACTTCATACTGGCAACATTGGCATATTTTGCTATTTCACCTCCTACACCTTGAGTATTTACAATACCAATCAAGTCGTAGTTATTACGCTTGTACCAGTCCATAGCCAGATTGATGCGGTTATCCAGGAAACCGATTTCAGCACCGATATTCAACTCATGTTTCTTTTCGTAAGTCAGCTCATCATTTTCCAGCTGAGTAATCTGCATACCTGATTCTGTTACATTTGCAGAAGGACGATATGGATTATAACTGTTGATGATAGCCAAAGAGTTAGATACTTCAGCCGGACCACGGTCGGCAGTCAGTGAGTAAGATGCCTTCAAAGTCAGATTAGACAGGGCCGGTCTCAGGTTTTCGAACCAGCTTTCTTCATGTGCGTTCCATGCACCCGAAACGTTCCATGTAGGAAGCCAGCGTGCCGAACGGCTCTTACCCAACTTGTTAGAACCTTCATAACGGATGGTACCATTGATGGTATATTTACCCTGCCATGAATAAGTAGCAGTACCGAAGAAAGCCACATCACGTGAACGAGTTGTAGAAACAGTATAATAAGCAGTATTTTCTTCCTGTCCTTGCTTGAAGTACAAATAATCGTAAGAAGGAAGCATACCCATATCATACTGCAAACCTACACCCTGGAACCAAGTCTGTGTACGGTCGGTAGCATTCAGTTCCATACCACCGAAGAAGTTGAAGATATGGTTTTCATTAAATACGTCATTGTAGCTGGCAGTAGCACGGAAATCGTAGCTGTTCATGCCATATTTAGTTTCACGGTAGAAACCTCCCACCGGAAGAACTGTTTCAGGCAATGCATTCGATACATCCGGATCAGTATACAGCCACGGGTTGGCATCACGCATTGTTGCATCATCCATTGCACGGTAAGCCCATGCCTGGTTAGAATAGTCAGTAATCTTGTGAGCCTGAGTAGTCGTAGAATACTTATAAGCACCCAGCACACTCAGTTCTACCTTATTAATAGGTTTGTATTTCAATTCACCCTGGAATTTCATATCTACTACATCCAGGTCCATATAGTTGTTTTCCAATTCATGCAAGATGTTGAACGGCGCATAGTTACGCACGTAGTATTCATTCGGGTCGAGTGCACGTGAAGTATTCAGCGCGTAAGAATACGGGTTGATATCGAAGTCACGTTTTACTTCACCACTCAAAGGGTCCAGATTCGAGCTCAACGAACCCGGTGCACGCTGCTTACGGTAAGAAGCGTTACCGATCAGGTTCAATGAAACTTTCTTCGAAATATTATACAAAGCATTCAGGTTGGCAGTATAACGCTGTACCTTGCTCTGTTTGGTCCATCCCGGGTCGTTCATCACACTCAGTGAAGTATAGTACGAAGCCTTTTCAGTACCACTTGTCATACTGATGGCGTGGTTCTGCGAAATACTGTTATTGAACAAGATATCAAACCAGTCTGTATTTCTGTATTCAGCCTCGCGCAGATAAGCATTTCTTGCTTCCGGAGTGTTCGCCAGTCCGAATCCTGTGTTTGCGTTGTAACTGTTGATCAAATGATACATCTTACCATATACACCACTGTTGGAAGCACGGTATACATCCGAGAAGTTCAGGTAACCGTTGCTTTCCAGTGTCTTGTATACGTCCATCTGTTCCTGAGAGTTCATGATGTTGAAGTTACGGTAGTTCGGTTTCAGACGCATGGTGAATTCACCTGTATAGCTGATCTTGTTAGAACCTGCCTTACCTTTCTTGGTAGTAACGACAATCACACCTGCCATGGCACGAGCACCATAGATAGAAGTAGCCGAACCATCCTTCAGGATCTGGAAACTTTCGATATCGTCGGCATTCAAACCAGAGATAGCCGAACTGATCAGTGTAACGGCATCACCCGAAGACAAATCGTCAGCACCTACTTCCGTTACATCCTCCATGATGACACCATCTACTACCCACAACGGTTTAGAGCTACCGTAGATAGATGTGGCACCACGTACACGGATTTTCGGAGCTGTACCGAAAGTACCTGATACGTTCTGAACCGATACACCGGCTGCACGTCCTTCCAGGGCACGGCTGATTTCCGGCACACCGTCAAGTTTAGAGTCTTCGGCAGATATTTTTGTTGACGCACCTGTAAATAATCGCTTGTCCATACGCTGCATACCGGTAACTACGACTTCATCCAGTACCTCTGTATCCGATTCCAGTACCACCTTCATATTATTTTTGGCAGCTACTGTCTGCGATTTCATACCGATATAGCTGATTTCAAGTTTAGCCCCCTTGTTAACTTTCAGCGTAAACTTTCCGTCGATATCCGTAATTGTACCATTAGAAGTTCCCTTAACCAAAATAGAAGCTCCCACGACAGGCATGTCATCCTCCGCAGACACCACGACACCCGTCACTTGTACAGCCTGAGCTATCGCCAGACTTATGCCTATTAACAAAAAGGCACAAAAAAGTGTAATTCGCTTTTCCATATTCTAATAAAATTTTAATAACGGACGCAAATATACATATCATTTCATTAAAAAACAAAAAATTAAAGCAAAATACATAAATATTCTTGCATATTCTATAAATTATCAAATAGACAGTTTCAGCTTTATTTTTTACTATAAATACCGATATTTTACTAACATATTGAACATTTTTATACCCTCTTCGAGAATCTATGGATAAAACCATATAAAAATAAACAATAACAAATATTTAAAAAATAAGGGACTCCTTAAAAGAGCCCCTTACTGCAAATCACTATAAACCAAAGATTTACACAAGTGTTAAAATTTAATAATACACATATTTATTTTACATATTACATTTTGATAGCTTTTTAACATAAAAACATATCATTGTAACACTGTACATAAATTTTCTTATAATTCCGTCCCAACATCAAAGCAGGGACACACCTTCGTCCACTCTTCCGGTTCTATCACCCCGTCACCGTCCAGGTCCGGACTCAGATCGCGATGTCCTACTATCCGGCGTGTCTGGAAGTCCATGGCAAGTACTCTCACCAGCACCCTGAGCGAACGCTTCTGAAGTTCCGTACGTGTATCAGCAGGACGTCCCTGCTCGTCCAGTCCTCCTTCGTAGCACACACCGATACTGTGCTGGTTGTATCCTTTGGCATGCGCTCCGGGGCGGTCTACCGGACGCATCGTACATATTTCTCCGTCGCGCCTTACATAATAATGATACCCGCATCCGTCGAACCCGCGCTGCCGGTGCATTTCATCCAGCTGGCGGGGCGAGAGCGGAACATCCGCTCTCGTTGCCGAACAATGAATGACAATCATGTCAATCTTTCTCATCACATCCTCCTTTCTTTCCGGTCAGTATGCAATACAGACACTTGATTATCCTGATCAGAATCCATTTTACCTTTCCAGTCATACATTCCTCCTTGTTTTTTATATTTCACATCTGTCCGCATCTCCCTTCCGGAGTCTTACTCCTCTTTTTTAGGCTTTACCGGCACACGTTCGTAGCTCAGCGAAGTCAGAATGTCCGACAAATCGGCTCCCGGACGGAAGTTGATATGCGCCTTCTTTATCAGGCCGGTGTGATATTCTTCCTCCGTGGCACTACCCTCACCGTTCAGACCGATCTGAAACGAACCCAGGTCGCCCAGACGCACAATTTCTCCGGCACACAGACCGTCACGCATCACCGTACCCAGCGAAATCAGCACCGCCATCGTATCGGCACGTGTCACCGTACACATCTGCTGAATACGGTCCGCCATTTCACGGATTCCCATCTCGCCGCGTGCCTGTGCCAGGGCATAATATTTGGCACTACCTTCCAGATCATTAGGTTTCTTTCTTGCTACTACCGAATAAGTCACTGCTCTTTCCATAATCTTTTTACTTTTTAAATGATTAAAACGAATACCTGTTGAAAGCTTTCAATCTCTTTTCTGTATCACAAAGATACATAGCCAGTTCCGGGCAGTGTCCGTCACCGTCCGCCTACAGGATTGCATTGTTACGATAAAAATAAAAAAGCCACAGGCCGTACAGCTCGACGCCCGCCGGTGGAAACCGTCTGCGTAAATGCTGTACAGCCTGTGGAACCTCTCTGCTACCGCACCTGTCAGTTGGCGCGGCTCAGTTTGATATTGTCGATAAACCAGCGGCGATAGACACTGCTGCCCGAAGTAGCGGCAGTTTCACCCCATGCATCCGACTTGATGGTGATGCGTGTATCTTTTGTGATGGAAACACCCTCCAGCACCACATCGGCATGCAGCCATTCCAGTTTGTCTACCTCATTCACAAAGTTATGTCCTATCGGATCCAGTTCGACTGTCTCGCTGCCGTTGGTCACGGTGATGATCAGCTGTACCGGGTCGAACTTTCTCGTACCGCCCACCATCGGCGCCCAGTCGAACGAAAGCATTACCTTCTCGCCTGACGGTATGCCGTCTACTGCCGGCAGTGTCAGTCCTGCCTGATAGTCTGTTTTACCAAACTTCAGGTAACATTTCTGCAGGTAGATCGAAGCACCGCGACTTTCTTCCAGTCCGTATCCGTGAGCCAGCAACGCTTCGGCAGCCGTCTGTCCCTCGTCGTTCTTCGCACTGTAAATCTGCGGAGCAGTACCCGATCCGTCGTTTTCCACTGTCTGTCCGGCACCGCTGTTCTCTGCCCAGGGCAACAGCCACTCAAAGTCTTCCGAGAAATAGATCACCTCTACCACACCCTTGTCTTCGATGCGTGCAGCCTGTATGCGCAGTGCAGGAGCAGCCACTCCGTCGAAGTAGCCGTACACCGTCACCTTGTGACCGTTCAGGGCTGCCAGATTCAAGCTTTCGGGCGCGTCGATGATAGACACCGAGTTCACCGCACCGTCTATCGTCACATTGTTACCGCTCAGCACACCACTTGCCGAAATCCATTCACGACTATCCGATGTGTAACTGTCCACTTCGGCAGTCACGTCGTGAGCTTCCGGATAATCGATATTATTGCCTTCCGATACCACACGTACCTCGTCGCATACCACGTAAGGCAACGCGTGTGCATCTGTGCCTTTCGAACCTTTCACCGCCACCTTGTCGCCCACGTTCACGGCAGTTGCAGTTTGCAGGAACATGTTTACAGCGTACTGTGCGTCGGTTACGATGCAGCCCGAAGTCGTCACCGCCGTAACCAGTGCTTCCGGAACCGAAACCACCGTTTCATCTTCCAGTGCCGGCAGCTCGTCGACCGTATACTCCTGACAGTCGCGGTACTTGTCGCCATCCTGCGAAACCACTACCTCCGCACGGCTTGCCAGCGTACAACCCTTGAACACGATTGTCGCCTTGCGCGGATTATCCTCCGCCCCGTCGCGCATGTTGTCAGTTACCGATACCGTCACATCCGTCGTACCGTTTCCTGTGGCAGGAGTCACCGTAATCCATTCGGGCAAGTCCTCCATCACCCAGTCGGCATCCGCATACACGGTAATTGTTTTCGGCTGTGCCCCTTCAGCCTCAAAGTCCAGGGCACTGGCACTTGCCAGTACAGCTTTCGAAAGCGTATTCTCCTCTTCGCTGCAACTGCCCAGAAGCGTTGCCGAGAGAAACAGCACCGAAGCCATGATATAATTGATCAGTTTCATATTTTTACAGAGTTAATTTGTTTGTTTTGAAGTTGAAGGATCTTTCCAGAAAATCCCTGTTTCATCCCCGAAAAACCTGCTGATATTTCAAGAGATAGATTATTTATTTCTTTTCCCCGAAAAACCAGCTGATGTTTCAAGAGATAGATTATTTATTCCATTCCCGAAAAACCAGCAGATGTTTCAAGAGATAGATTATTTATTTCTTTTCTCCGAAAAACCTGCTGATATTTCAAGAGATAGATTATTTATTTCATTTTCCCGAAAAACCAGCAGATATTTCAAGAGAGAGATTATTTATTTTATTTCTCCGAAAAACCAGCTGATGTTTCAAGAGATAGATTATTTATTTCATTCCCGAAAAACCAACTGACGTTTCGAGAGATACATTATTTATTTCATTCTTCGAAAAACCAACTGACGTTTCGAGAGATACATTATTTATTTCATTCTTCGAAAAACCTGCTGATGTTTCAAGAGAGATTAGCTGTTTTGTTTCAGAACAGAAGCTGAAGTTTAGAAACCCAGTCCGTCGCTCCATCCCGGATTCTGTGTCAGATTCGGATTCAGCGAACGTTCGTTGATAGGAATCGGGTACAGATAGTCACGCTCCTCATTGAAACCGTTGCGCACGATATTCTTGTGAGAGTACACATACCCGCTGTTGCTTCCTGTCAGCAGAATATCCTTGCCGATTTCGTACACCAGCACCCCGCTGCCGGCTTCCGGTTTCGCAGTACCTTTAGTATATAAGATCACATCCGGATTACCGTCGCCGCTCAGGTCGTATTCACCCGCACCGGCGAAATACATACCGTAGATATCCTGATCGATGCAGGCTCCGGCTTTCCAGCGCACCAGGTCGTCGAAGCGGAAACCTTCCTGATTCAATTCAACGGCACGCTCACGGCGGATTTCCAGAATCACACCCTTGTTGCTTCCCGATACGTTGGGATAACCCGTTTCCTTGGCCGACAGATAACGGTCCGGATTGGCATTGGCAGCAGCCATGTTCAGGTGCGCGTCGTTCATACCTACACGGTCACGCAACAGGTTCACAGAGATATCCAGATCCTCCTGAGTCAGCGTACCCAGTTCCGCCTTTGCCTCGGCATAGTTCAGCAGCACTTCGGCATAACGGTACACAGGCAAGTCGTTCGTATTGCGGTCGTTGCGGTCTACCTGTCCGCCGGAAGCAGTCGGTTCCTGCACGAACTTGATCGGCTGGTAGCCAGTCACAGTAACCGAAAGGTCGGGAGGAAGTACCGTTGTTTCCCCGATACGGGTATATCCCGGTGTACGGATGCTCTGAGCCAGACGCGGGTCACGGTCCTTTGTTTCCTCCAGGAAGCTCATTTCCTGCCATCCCGGCTGGTCGGTAAAGCGGCTTCCGTCCTTCATCAGATACATATTCACCATCTTGCGTGTCAGTCCCGGACGTCCCTGAGTAGGAACCAGCGTATGTCCGTTGGCATTGTGATGGATAGCCAGACTGTAGTCGAACTTGATGGCCAGGATATATTCATCCGGATTCGCATCCTCGGCAGCGAAGAGATTCAGGTAGTCCGATTCCGGATGTCCGGTAGAGTACAGCTTGTACGGACCATCATTGATAATCTCGCCGGCAGCTTTGGCAGCCAGATCCAGGTAATACGTATAATCGTTGCCTTCCAGCTTCAGGTCGTGATACTTGCGGTACGTACCTTCGTACAGACAGAACTGTGCCTTCAGCGCCAGTGCCGCCCAGCGGTTCACACGGAACGGACTGCTCGACTCTTCCTCGCGTGTAGGAAGATTATCGATGGCATAGTCGATATCCTCTATCATCTTGGTCATCACCAGCTCGCGCGAGTCACGCGGCTTGTACAGTGCCTCGTCGGCAGAACCCAGTTCCACATCGTACCAGGGCACATCGCCAAAGCGTTTGACTTTCTCGAAATAGAAGAACGCACGGAAGAAGCGGGTCAGTGCCGTATATTTCACCACCGCATTCTCGTCGCTGCACTGATGCACATACGCCAGCAGGGTATTCATCTTGCGCAGGTCGGTCCATGTCCATCCCCCGCCCGAAGCAGGCACGGTACGGTTGTTTCCGCCCAGCATCTCGTCGGAAAGATTCTGCTGCACGTACAGGTCACTCTGGTCGTCGAAAGGGCTCTTGTCCAGCAGGTTGTTGTAAAACGAGTTACTGAAAAGCTGCAAGTCGCTCTCTGTCTTGAAATAGTCATTCTGCGATATCTCGCTTTTAGGACTCAGGTCGAGCAAACCGTCACACGAAGTCAACCCCATTGTCAGTACCAGTGCTGTAAATATATATTTTTTCATACGAATCTGTTCTTGGTTGTTTTATTCAATGAATTTTCGTTTAGAAAGTGATGTCTACACCAAACAGCAGCGTCTTCTGCCACGGATAGAAACTTTCGTTGTACGTATCGTTGCTGCGGCTGATGGCTCCTTCCGGATCCACGTATTTGGTAATCTTTTTCAGCGGCGACCAGTAGCAGAGGTTCTCGCCCGAGAAGTAGAAACGTGCCTGATCGATACCGATTTTCTTTGTCAGGTTCACCGGAATGGTATATCCTACGGTCAGGTTCTTCAGACGCATGTAGCGGATGTTCTGCAAATAGCGGTCGTTCACCTTGCTCAGCGGACCGGAAGTCGACGAGTATGCCATCGGACGCGGGAAGTAAGCATCCGTATTGTCTTCGGCCCACACCTTGTCCATGAAATCCTTCTGCAGGAAGGTCTGGTAAGGATAAGAGAACGGACCCCAGAACGACATCATGTGTCCGTGAGGATACCAGTAGTGGTTACCTGTTCCCTGGAAGAACACCGATACATCGAATCCGCACCAGCGTACACTGGCATTGATACCATACGACAGGCTGGGCAGTGAGTTACCCAATACCTTGCGGTCGCCCGGATCGGCTACATTGTTGCTGCCTATATCCACCATACCGTCACCGTCGAGGTCGACAAACTTCACGTCGCCGGCCTTCCAGCCTCCGGTCAGTCCGTCTACCATGTAACTCAGGTCTACCTCCTTGGCATACGCCTGTGCCTCCTCGTCGGTAGCAAACAGACCGTCGGTCACAAATCCCCAGATTTCTCCGATGCGCATGCCTTCGTAGTAATCCTTGGCAAATGTCTTGTCTTTATTGTCATACTTGGTAATGTAGCTTTTGTAGTTGCTCACGTTGAATCCCAGACTGTATTCCAGCGGACGTCCGGCCAGTTCGAACTGGTCTCTCCACGACATTGTCACTTCGTATCCCTTTGTCTGCAAGTCGGCTGTATTCATATCCGGCACACTGGCTCCATACACAGCCGGCAGTTCCACACCGTCGGTCAGCATGTTCAGTGTGTTGCGCACATATCCGTCTACGGTAATGTTCAGGCGGTTCTTCAGCATGGTCAGGTCGAAACCGAAGTCCCACTGTTCCGAAGTTTCCCAGGTCAGGTCCGATGCCACCGGCGCACCCAGTGTAGCATATTTCGCCATCGAGCTGCCCTCGCCGAACGTGAAGCCGGCAAAGTCGCTTACCGAAATCAGACGCATGTATGTATAGTAAGAAGAAACATTCTGGTTACCCAGGCTACCGAACGAAGCACGCAGCTTCAGGTTGTCTACATATCCGCTCAGCGGCTTGAAGAACGGTTCTTCCGAGATACGCCATCCCACCGAACCCGAAGGAAAGAATCCCCAGCGGCTTCCGGCAGCAAAACGCGATGTACCGTCGTAACGTCCGCTCGCCTCAAACAGGTAGCGTCCCTTGTAGTCGTAGTTCACACGGCCGAAGAAACCAGCCAGCGCATATTCGCTCTGTCCGCCGCCCACTTCGGTCAGCACTTCACCCTCGGCATTCTGTCCCACCAGGTCGAGGTCGTCCAGCGAAGTAGAAGTCAGGTTCTGTCCCGCAGCCGAAACATTCTTCAGATACATGCGTTCGTAGTTGAAACCGACTACTCCAGTCACGTGATGTGCTTCGCCGAATGTATCTTCATAGTTGGCAAAAACGTTTGCCGAATAATAGTTGCGTGTGTTCACCGATTCACTCAGCTTGTTCAGACCGGCTCCGGTAGCATACGACAACAGCGGTCCGTCCGGATATTCGCGGTAGAACAGGTTGTTCGAACGGTGTGTATTGCGTGTCTGGTACAGACGGTAAGTAAAGTCCCCCGTCAGACTCAGCTGTTTGATCGGTGTGATGACCAGTCGTGTAGTATTCGAGAAGTCGTTCGTACGGTTCACGTTGCGGTGCGATCCCTCACCCAGCATGATATGACGTCCGTTGCCCACCTTATAGTTCAGGTAAGGAGTACCGTACAGCCATGAGCCGTCGGGGTTCTTCATCGGGAAGCATGCCAGCGCGTGACGTCCGCTGTAACCGATGGTATCGTCGATGCTTCCGTTACCCTGGAAAGTATACTGCGAGCCATAGAACGAAGTATTGTTGCTCAGCGTAGCATAGCGGTTGATGGTAAAGTCAATCTTCGAACGCAGGTTATACTTGCGGTAGATATCCGGATTCATGTTCAGGATACCTTTCTGATAATCGTATGCCCCGCTCACCAGGTATTTCACATCCTTCGTACCCCCGCTCAGCGAGATGCTGTGCTGCTGGGTAGGACGACGGTCGTTGTACATCATGTGCCACCAGTCGTAGTTGCCGTAGTACACCCACTGACGGCGACCGTTTCTTGTATCTTCCACTACCCACGGGCGGTCGGGGTTCTCCGTCTTGTCGTTCACACGAGCCAGCAGCTGCTGCATGTCGTAGTCGGTATAATCCACGTAGTTCGTACCGTTCTTCGCACGCCAGAAGGTGTTTACCGTATATACCGACCAGTAACCGGTTGTTTCGTAATCGGTAGTCGTGGTAGGAGCCTGCCATCCCAGACGGCCGCTGTAACGCACGGTAGCCTTTCCGTCCTGTGCCGAACCCGACTTGGTTGTGACCAGAATCACACCGAATGCCGCACGCGCACCGTATACTGCCGCAGCCGACGCATCCTTGATGACCGAGATAGACTCCACGTCGTTCGGGTTCACACGGTCCAGTTCACCCACCGCACCGTCTATCAGCACCAGCGGATCGGCACTGTTGATAGAAGTCGTACCACGCACGTTGATGCTGGGCGAGCTGCCCGGCACACCCGACGAAGTAGTGACATTCAGACCGGCTACCGAACCTTGCAGCATGTTTGCCAGCGACTGAGTCGCACGGTTCTCCAGCTTCTCGCTGCCCACCGTAGCCACGGCTCCCGTCAGGTTCACCTTCTTCTGCGTACCGTAACCGATAACCACCGCCTCATCCAGCATGATGGCATCTTCCTGCATATATACCACAATATTTTTCTGTCCCGGTTTCACCTTTACCTTTTCGGTAAGATAACCCACATAAGAGACATTCAGAGTAGCCCCACCGGCAGGTATCTGAAGCTCGAAGGCTCCGTCTACATCAGTAATGCTTCCCTGAGTAGTTCCATCGATGACGATAGACACCCCGATAAGCGGTTCCTGCAAGGCATCCAGTACCTTACCCGATACTGTTCTGTTCTGCGCCGACAGCGTAGAGACACTGCCCGTCAGCAACAGCAACAGCAAAAAAACATACGAATTGAAAACTTTCATAAATAAATATTTTGTTTTGGAATAGTAAACGTGTCAATTAAAAACTGAACTGATAGTCAAGACTTTTTCCCGGTTTCACCACCATGTTGGTCACTTCAAAATTTACCTTGCCCGATGTAACCCCACCGTTCAGTTTCACCGTGATGGTGTGTTTCGATTTTGGTTCGATGGTATATTCTCTGAAATATATCAGGTTTGCGTCATGCTCTCCCTTTTTCAGCGAGAATGTCAGGTCCGAGTTGTTGTAGACCACAAACTGCACGCGCTTCTCGTTCTTGTCTATCTTTTCGATGGTTACCGCCTTGCCGAACAGCTCTCTCAGCCACTGTTCCTCACCGATAATCTGATTCTTGAAGAAGACAGCCGTTCTACGGTTTTCGAGCGCCTCGCGAATACCTTCCGCCGTGCGTTCTTTGGCAAATACCAGCGTCATGGTGCGGTGTTCACCCTTGTCGAAGTCGATATCAGTCTGTATCGGCTGATGAATGTCCGATGTACCCAGCATGGTCAGCTTCTTGTCCAGACACCACTGCAATGCCTCAGGATAATAAAAGTCACCGTTGGCTACCTCTATTCCCTGCATACATCCGTTTTCATACAAGTATGTATGTTCGTCCCACCATTTGGTTTCTTCCGGCTGCTGTGAGTCCCATCCCGGATGATTCCAGAAGATGAATGCCCCCTGCGACTTGGCAGCACGGAAAGCATCCTTATATTCTTTTGTGTCCAGCGGATTGCTGTCCGAAATAAAGATGGCGTTATGATGTCCCGGCGCCATGGAGCGGGTTATCTCACTACCCTTGATTACAATCACGCCCTTATCTTTGGCATACTTCTTCATGATCTCGTACGAACGGTTGTGGTCCGCCTGAATGTCCGCCTTGTGCGGTCTGTATTCGAGATGTTCCGTAATGGCAATGGCATCCAGCCCCTCGGCATACGCCTCGTCCACTCTCACCGTCGGCCATACCAGTCCGTCGGAGAACACGGTATGCATATGAAAATCACATTTCAGAGTCTGATAATTGTCCAGATCAGGTATATCCACACTCTTGTCGACCGCCTGTCCGAATCCCATCTGCATGATTCCGCTCAAGGCAAGAACCAGATAAAATTTCTTCATAGTTTTCAGTTTGATAAATAGTATATAGTTTCAATAAGAAAATGTTATGGAATCTTGTAAGCATCCGTCGAGAACGCCTTCGGACGTTGCATCTGCTCGGTCCATTCGTGTCCGAACTCATCGCGCACGGTGATGGTCAGATCCACGTCGGCATCCGCCGCCTTCACCTTGAAGAAATGCGTAAAGTTTTCGGTAATGAAGCTCGGTGTAGAGCTCAGTGTCGACGAGTTGAAACGCTTCACGCTCAGCGCTGCCACATGCAGCGGATCGTAAGCCCATACCTCCTCGGGAGCAAGCTTGTTGCCCTTCTCGTCGGTCACCGTCAGCGTCCAGCGCGGATTCCAGTTCCAGATGTTTATCAGCACCTCATTGTCCTTGTTCACCGGATAAGCATCCACATAGCGCTGGAATTTCGCCTTGACCGAAGCCGGTACACTGGCCGGCATCTGCGGCACATCCGCCATCGAGAAATGCACATTGTTCAGGTCGTAGCTGCGGAACTGGTAATCCTCCGTCCATCCCGTAGCCTTGTATATCCATTCGATGTCCGTTCCGTTCACATCCCATACCGAGTATCCGCCCGGTGTTCCGTCGGGACTGATGTGCACACCCGGAGTAAGGTAGCCCGACCACCACCACGAAGCGCATATCGCACCCGCGTTATGTTCGTACACCTCGCGTCCGCCCGTTACGTCATCCTCCGGAGTCACGTTGAAACTCAGGTGCGTATGTCCGGTCACGAAATGCACCTTGTAGCCGTCCAGCACGTCCAGCAGCTGCGTAGTGTTCAGCACATCATGGTCTATCTTGAAACCTTCCGTCTGCGACGGGTAGAACAGCTGTGCGTGCATCACCACTACCAGCGGTGTCGACTTGTCGACATATGCCAGATCCTTCGACAGCCAGCTCAGCTGTTCGGCCGACACACGCTTCTCGTAGTCGCGTGAGGTAGTGCCGTCGTAGTTGCTGCAATCGATGTCATCCAGCACCACGTAGTGCACCTTTCCGATGTTGAACGAATAATATGTCGGAGCGATATAATCCATGAAACGGCTTCCCGCCTCCTCATCGCTCGTAGCCTTGTAGTCGTAGTCATGATTTCCGATAGTATGGAAAATCTGAAGTCCCTTCACCTGATTGTTGATGGTATTCAGGTACTCAGGCAGCGCATAACTGTTCGAATACCAGTACAGGTCCCAGGTCATGTCGCCCAGCGTAATGGCATACATCTTTTCGTGCTGGTGCAAGGCACGGTAGTTGTTCAGATCCTCGGTAAAGTCCATAAACTGTCCCAGGTCGCCCGTGCGGTTGGCCAGATGCATATCGCCCAGCATAAACACCTTATAATTATCCTGTCCTTCCACCTCAGTCAGCGAGAAATCCACCCGCTCCGTTGTAGCGGCGTCCCCCTTCATCATCTGGTAGAACTGAGGCAAGACTCCCTCGGCAGGAACTTCATATCCCGAAGGAACGGAGATAAACACATACCCCCATTTCTTTTCCGACTGAAGCTGGTAGATACCCCGTTCGTCGGTCACGCTCACCTCTACACCGTCCGATACCACAACACCCTGCACCGGACCGTCGGCTGTCGATACCACCCCGTACACCGTCGTTCCGGCATCCGGCGTGAAATCAATTCCCTCTACAATATTAATATAGGTAGTACCAATCTGTTTCTTGCGGTCACCACGCTTGATGAACACCCGGTACGTACCGCTTTCGCATCCGTCGGTAAGCTTTATGGTAAAACTGTTTTCCGAAACACTCACCAGCACACACGTATACGAGATTCCCCCTGTCGATTCCAGAATAATCACGTCCGATTCCGCCGGCTTGTTACTTCCGGTCACCTGGAACGTATATTCCCCTCCCTTGGCCACTTCTATCAGCGAAGGGCATTCAAACTGTACATCAAAGCTGTCCGCTACAGCTTCCGTCATTCCATCGTTGCTGCACGCCATCAGCGGCAAGACAGCAATCAGCAAAAACCAAAGTAAATACGCTGCAAATTTTTTCATTTTATTTTTAAATTGTAAATTTTCCCAACCTGTTCCTTACCTTTTCATTACCAGCTATCTACATGACAACCAGCGTTTTTCAAGCAATTAAAATTCCTTAATTTTCATTGCGCAAAATTAAAGACAGCGTATTTCAAAACAGAAACGCGCATGTGGCAATCCTGTTTCAAAACGGTTAAGTTTCCGATGCAGCATACACACAAAAAACGGGATGTGAACCACGCCGCGATACCGCAAACGTGAGGTTCACACCCCGTGTCAGTCAGAACAGAATATGATACAGCCTCATACCAGCGCCCCTCCGTGACGGTGACAATACTCAGCTATATCGTCCACCATCGAAGCAAACGACTGAGTATGCACATAATCATAATGGCGATCGATAAAATCAATCCCTTTGAAACGACTCAGGTAATTGAATGCCTGCTTCATCGAAAGTCCGTATTTACGTCCGAACTCCCTGATGAAAATAATCGTCCACTCCATTTTATCCTTTATATCATAATCCATATCTACAGCTGTTGATGATACATATGCAAATATAATGATTTTACTCATTCTTTCCTCATCCGATTCTGAAAAAGCGTCCAGGCTTCCGCCGTTAAGTTTCCGATGCAGCATACACACAAAAAACGGGGTGTGAACCACGCCGCGATACCGCAAACGTGAGGTTCACACCCCGTGTCAGTCAGATACAATGATTTCTTTATATTACGATAGAGTCAGAACAGAATATGATACAGCCTCATACCAGCATCCCTCCGTGACGGTGAGAAACATTCGAAATAAATCAGCGGGGACCAAGGAATCTATCACCGTTAAGATGAATCATATGATCCGGCATATCAGCTATCCAGACTTCCGTTTCCCAAGCAAGTCGTCCGGAGAATTTTTTAAAAGTACCAAAGTCAAGAAAGGCTGTAACATATATACGGCCAGCAGTCACGTTACTTGTCATAGACTCAATCTCCAATATTCTTTTAGGATCCATCGGACCTACAGATGTAACAGCTTCAATAAAGTATATCCAATTCTTATCTTCCCTATACAAAACCACATCAGGCATCTTATCATGTAATGTTATCTCAAAGCCGAGAGAAGAAAGCCTTTCAACATCCTTTATCATATCCTTTTTAATGGTATCCCCCACATACAAACATTCAGAATGAGGAGCAAAGCGTGGCGCAAACTCTTCCAATATGGCTTTCTGCAACTGATTGTGCTTGCCCGGACTAAATGTAAAATCCTTGTTATTGATTCTGACAGGCATCTTTTGCATTTTCTTCTTGGAGGCATATATATCAGACAATGTATCGTGCATACGCAAGAACTGTATAAGAGCGTCACTCTCCTTGTCCGAATCACAATTATCTTTCACAGAACAGATAACAGTTAAGAACTCAGAGGTTATGCGATACCGAAAATTAGGACTATTGGTCGACAGGCCGTTATCTTCGATCAATGCGGCAGTCTTGAAAGGATGAATGACCTGCTTACGAAAAGTCTCTCTTGAATTTTCGGCATACTTTACGCCATAATATTCCGCAATAAACGAGATTATGTCATGTATTCTGATCCATTCATTTGTAGCCTCGGCCCAAGGCGTATCTTCTTTAAGATGAGCCATAGCAAGAAGGGTAAGACAACAGAGCGTACTCTGCTGTCGCAAAGGCATATTGATTCTGCCCAGCAAACTCTTAGCAGTTTCTAATTTATCCATTTATTAAAAATTTCATTACAATTTGTAACAGACAGTTCTTTATGCATCAACTCCCGTCCCATACTTTCTATAATCAATCTATCGGGAACCGGCATTTGATTGATTTCAGTAGAATTTACCTGCGTAGACCCATTCAGTATTCGATAGTATTTATCATAAAAACTGGAATTAAGTAACACGTACAGACCATAAGTAATACAAGGAGAATCGCATTTTATAAAGTTTATTTTATTCTGTGTACTAATATACGGAAATTGCGAAAATCTTTGTTTAAGATATATACCACACTGCAGTCTCCTGTCCTCTTCTTTTGAGGTGAAACGCTTAACCATAAGAAAATCACTGTTCTCCTGCAGAAAAGCCTTCCGGTCTGTTTTTATAACTTCCCCTTCTTTACCCAACGGCCATACTACCCGTCCGTTTCTGATATGCTGTGAATACAAAAGAGGATACGAACCATCTTCCAGATGATCACGAAGCACTTCCCTTGTTCTGAAATCAACAATTACACCTGTTTGCATACGCAGATTCATGTCGGGAAGAGTCTTGTCGAAGCGGTTAATGAGAGAAAGTACGGCAGCGTCAGCTTCGTTTGTAACCAGATATACAAACTGGTTTCGCGCCACCACGGTAGCATAAGGAGCACGGAAAGTCTTCAAATCAGTAAATTGAGAAGTAGAAGAAGAGGTTATATTGATATACTCCGGTGTAGCCGTAGTCTTCTTAACTTTTACGATTACTGTCTCCTGCAATACCGATTCACCCTCAAAAACCTTGTCACGGCTTTCGAACAAGTGCATATCGGTAATAACACAGTTTTTGAAAAAATATTCCCTGAATTTCTTGAAATAAGCTCCGGAGGTCCAGGAACGGGGCACAATATATACCAGTTCGTGTCCTTCCTTAAGGTTATGTATACCCATAGCCCAGAAAAGAAAATAAAGATTAGGAGCGCCATAACATATACTTGGCATCACTCTGGCTTCGTCCGCATCTTTCGGTATTTTAAGATAAGGAGGATTTCCTATGATATAATCATATACATTATCCTGAACAGAGAATAATGTATCCCCTTCAAAATTCTGCGAAGTAATATAATTATCCCTGACTATAGAATATTCAACTCCATACTCAGAATGAAGAAACTCAAGATTAGCCTCCAAAAGAGGTAAGACATTCTCATCCGTTTCATAACAAGTAAGATGAATCCTACCCTCATAGTCAGACTCCACCAACTTGTCAACAACCGCCGCCGACAAGATGCCTGTTCCAGCACCTGCGTCCAACAGGCGAATTTCAGGCTTTGAAAGATCGAAACAGAAAAGCGAAGCCATATAAGAAGCTGTAGTCCCGTTTGTAAAGAACTGACCATATTTCTTACGCTTGGTTTTAGGAACCGAAGCTATAAATTTCTCCGTATTTTCAATAACCGTTTCTAACATCTTTATATTCTTAAATTTTATCAACAATCAGATATTTCATCTCAACAGAAAGAATTTGAGTTTTTTCCATTCTACCTGCTGCAACATTACAACAACAAGCATTTGTCGCACTAAAACTTCTTACTATCCTAAGTTGACAAGTACCTTTGAAACAAATCATTTCCAACCAGTACGGGTTTCTTCCGATTCGGTTTCATAGAATAACTATTTAGCAACAAAAATACGAAATAATCCACTAATTACAGCATTAAACGTGACATAACATGACGAGAATACCGAATCCGACCGTGATGTAACATATACGTATCTTATATTGCCATATAAAAAAACATACACAAACACCGACCTAGCTTACAACACTCCCGACACAGAAGTACAGACCAAGTACGACAGGCATATGCAAGTCATTAAGGCCGATCCATACAACAGTTATGGTTACAAGGCTCCGGCCTTAAACAACCTCGGAGTACTCTACGAAAGTCTGGGTGACCTGAATAATGCCAAAGCATGCTATGAGTATGCACTGCAAGCCTGTCCTACCTACGACATGGCAAAGCAGAACCTTAAGAGTGTAAAAGCCCAGCGCAGAAGTAAGCGATGGAGCACCATCGGAAACATACTCGGTACCGTAGGCGAGACATTAGGAACGATGAGTAATAGCCAGGCAGCAGGAACATACGGCACATATCAGGAAAATGGATCTTCCTACAGCGGATCTTCTTCCGGAAGTTCTACAGGAAGCTCGATGTGTAAACGTTGCCACGGTTCAGGAAAATGTTCGTCAATGAGTGGAACCGCAGACAAATACTATTGCCATGGTTCTGGTAAATGCGGTTATTGTAACGGTAGCGGCATTGTACGTAATCTTGGTCAGAACATTGTCTGTACAGCTTGTAACGGACGTGGAAAATGCAGTTACTGTCATGGTTCAGGTAAATGCTCCGATTGCGGCGGATCAGGAAAGAGATAATGACAATCGGCTATATCATACATTATATATATCCACTTGCCCGCCATTGACAAATTCACGTCAATGGCGGGTTTCTTTTTAAAGAAACAGCGCGCAGCAATAGCCGCGGGACAGGAACAGGCCATGAAATTACAGAAAAAATAGTGCCTGGAATATAAAATCAAAAAACGGGGTGTGAACCACGCCGCGATACCACAAACGTGAGGTTCACACCCCGTGCAAGTATATATCATAGTTTCTTTATCTTACGGCTCCCCCAGTCCCCGCACGATCACCTCCACCTCCGGCTTGAGGAAAAACTTGCGGTGCTTGTCGTGGCCCAGTGCCGCCAGCCCCTCGCGGATGGACGGACAGCGGTACATCCACCGGTACAGATTGCGCCGTGCCGTTTCCGGCGAACGGTCGGGAAAATACAGACAAGCCAGCTCCGACTTGCCGTAGATACGCAGACGGAATTCCCCGTCGCCATGTTCATTCTCTTTCATACCGCATCCCCTTTCCGGCACGTCCGGCTTCCTTGCGCGGCGAAACCCGTTCGAAAGCCGCCCCGTCCAGCATCCCCTTCAGCACCATGCCCGGACGGAAACGCACCCATATCTTGTTTATCATCGATTCGTGGAAGTCAGCCTCCAGCCGCACTCCCTCGCTTTTCACTCCCACCTGAAGCGAACCCAGTTCACCCAGACGGACAATCTCGCCGTTGCACAGCCCGCGGCAGACCTCCTCTTCCAGCGCCACAAGCACCGCCAGCGTATCGGCACGTGTCACCGTACACCGCCGCTGAATACGGCGCGCCATGTCGCCCAGCGTCACCTCTCCCCGTGCCTGTGCACGGGCATAATACGTCATCTCTGCCGAGATATCACGCGGATCAACCCGCGGAACCACCGAATAAGTCACTGCTCTTTCTTTCATCCTCCTTACGCTTTAAATTGTTTGCCGGCGCAGTCACAGGCGTACCCGCGAACTCGCCGATTTTCGTCATGCTGGGATTATACCCGTAATATACCTTTCCCGTCGCCCCGTTGCGGTGCTTGGCTACCGTAGCGATGCCCATGCCCCGCGTAGACCACCCCGTATCGGGATCCACCCGGATGTGATAACGCTCCGGACGGTGCAGCAGAATCACCAGGTCGGCATCCTGCTCGATGGCCCCGCTCTCACGCAGGTGACGCAGCTCCGGACTCCCCGCCCGGTCTTCCGCCTGACGGTTGAGCTGGCTCGACACGATGACCGGACAACCCAGCGAACGCGCCAGCCCCTTCAGCTTGCGGCTGCACTCCGCCACCTCCTGTTCACGCGTACGCCCCGGATTCACCGTGGCAAGCAGTTGCAGATAGTCGACGATAAGCAAGCCCAGCAGCCCCTTTGCCCGCAGCGACTTGGCGATGACACACAACTGGTCGACGTTGATGTACGGCGTATCGTCGACATGCACCGGCAGCGTGCTCATCCGTTCCGCCGTACGGTGCACATCCTCCACCTCCTCCGGCGAGAGCCTGCCCTGACGGATACGCAGCGGATCGGCCGAACTCTCCGCCAGTACCATACGCTCGCCCAGTTCCGAAGCCGTCATCTCCAGCGTGAAGAACACCACCGGCACACCCGCCATCGCTGCCTGACGCGCAAAGAACAGGTCGAGTGCCGTCTTCCCGTCGGCCGGACGCGCCGCCGTAAAAATCAGGTTGCCCGGCTGCCATCCCCCTGTCATCTCGTTCAGCCGCTGCAAGCCTGTAGGCACACCCGTCAGCCCGTTCACAGCCAGTTCCTGCCGGCGGTCCACCAGCGCCACCGTATCATCCATCACCTCCGGCATGGGGTGCAAGTGATTCTCCAGCGGCGAATCCTCGAGCAGCGCCCCCAGTTCCCGCTGCGTATCAATCAGCACATCATACACATCACACGTCATGTCGTTTGCCGCCGCCAGCTCCCGTGTCAGCACCTCCACCAGCTTCCGCCGCAGGTAATACTGAAACAGGATGCTGCAATGATACTCCAGGTGGGCCGACGTAGCCACCCCCGCCGCCAGTTTCGCCACGGCAAACGGACCGCCCGCATCATCCAGCCGTCCCTGAGCACGCAGCTCCTCGGTCACCGTCAGCATATCCACCGCCGCTCCCCGGGCATACAGCGCGTTTATCGCCTCGAACACTACCCGATGCGCCGTCAGGTAAAACATCTCGGCACGCAGACTTTTCAGCACCACCGCCTGAGCCGAACGCTCCAGCAGGCACGCCCCCAGTACCGCCCCTTCTATTTCTTCCGCATAAACCATCCCCATAATCCTAAAAATATGACTGCTGTCCGATAAAACTCTTCACATTACTGAAAATCCATACCAATAAGTTATTGATGACATTTTGCCGGACAACACAGATAAACATATTATCAGTGCCCGATAAACATATCCTACAGGTTGATTGTCTGTATTGTTTCCATAGATAAGCCCTCCTGTTAAAATTATTGCTTAATTCTTATATATCAACAAGTTACTGAGGGTTTGAAAAATTTTATCGGACAGCAATGATTGACAATTTAAAAAGTTTCATCAGACAACACAGATAAAAATATAGTCAATTGAGTACAAAACTCTTCATCTGCAAATACTTCAGCGCCGTACGAGCCCGGTCGATAGACGGCAGCATGCAGAGATACATCTCGATGTTTCCCACCGCCTCCTCGCGTTCGGCCAGCGTCAGCTTCCCCCACGCCTTGCGCGCCGCCTCGATGTCGAGGGCAGGCTGCTGCGTCATGTCGTGATACTGTTCCCAGAACACCTCAAACATCTCGTCGCCCGCGCTCCTGCGCCTTCCGTCCGCACCGTTTTTCACCCGCATGCGGCACAGCGTATCGTAGTGCAGCAGACGCAGCTTCGAACAGTTCTGCACCTTCATCACCTCCACCACACCGTTCTGCTCCAGCTCTCCGATAAAGTGGTTCACATGCCTCCGGCTCCAGGCGAAGCGCAGACTCAGCTCCCTTCCTGAGAAAAACAGCTCGCCCCGTTTCAGGCATCCAGGGGTATCACCCTGATCGGTAAAGCACGCCGCCATGAGCAGATACACATACGCCTGCGAGTCGGAATGCCACTTTCCGTACATTTCGGCAAACATCTGGGTAAGCAGTCGCCTCGAAAGTACCAGAAAGCCCAGATTGCCAGGATTTTTCATAGTTGTTATCACCTCCATAATTCTTCATTTTTTTACGCAACCCGAAAGGGCGGGCCACCACCGTCACCAAAGTGTAGCATAGCAAACCCTCAGAGTTACAAGTTATTACAATGTCCGGCGGGCCACAAGAGCACCACCAGTGTTGCCACCCTTTCCTATTATATATTAAAAGAAAGAGTAAAAGCAAGGGAAGTTTTTCTCGCAAAGAAAAACGTTCAGCCACGATTTTTCCGTTATCTTTGTGTCATCAACAGAACCTGACAGGTAAACTTCCGTTCTTGTCTTTCATCGGTAAAAATACCGATTGGCAGAGTATTAATTACTGCCCTATACGGCAGAGATAAACCCCGAGAGACAAGACTAATGAAATATTTCGGAAAATTATACGCTTCGTGCGAGCCTACGAAGCAACAGATAGACGAGTGGCTCAAAGAGTTAAGAAAGTTCATCGATACACTGTACGCCCTGTCGCACGTAACGAAGTCGGAAATCCAGCGCATCACGGGCATCGGCACGCACACGTGTTTCGACACCGTCCGCAACTTCCGTTTCAAGACGCTGGCCACCTTCTTCAAGGCAGCCGAACAGGTGTGCGAGATAGATTTCGACGTAACCACCCTGAGGCTGATCATAGAGAGCTGCATCATGCACAAGACGAACCTGATAGTACGCGAGGCCGATCCCGACGAGGAGCCGGGAGAAAACGAGTTCAGGATTCTGAAGCAGCTTTCCGTAGGCACGGACTCCCGAAAAGGCAACCCGACGGGAAAAAAAGCTGAAAAGTTGAAGTAAACATCAGGAAGTTTACCCGAATATTCGTACAAAAGCTCCGGCTTTTCGTACGAATATTCAAAAAATCTCCGGACATCGTCTGCCCATCGCATCCGTTTCCGGAACATCTTTACGCGTCAGAATCAGACCGAAAGCCCAACGGCAACACTTGTCCGATCCTGCAATCCGGACAAATCGACAAAATCCGGACAAATCGACAAAACGGGCGACCGTTTGCGCAAACATGCTGAAACGTCAATAACATATCACAAAAAAGCTCAACAAACGCAAGTTAAAGCCCTTCCGAGTGAACCTTTCTGCCCATTATTTGTTATCTTTGCAGCGAAGAACGACTTCCTATGCGGCTGTGGGAGCGGATCCTAGACAGAAGCACGATGTGCGTCATCTTCCGTATTTGGAGATAACAAACTGATTCATAGTGTTTTTCAGACGCTAGGAAGGAGAGAGAGGTGCATCCGTACCTCAACAAACATTCAATCAAGAAAAAAGGGAACAAAAAATCAGAAGGACAAACATCCACAGACATGGAAAAAGAACAGGTATGGCTGCCCCTGCAAACGGTGTACAACAAAGAGCTGCTTGTAGCCGACTATCTCAAAGAGCAGGGCATTGAGCATTACATCCCCATGACATACGAACTTCGCGACACCGGACACGAGGGTGAATGCACCCACATACTCGTACCCGCCATCCACAACCTGATTTTCATCCACCGTCCCTACGACGCCAACTGGTGCCGGCAGTTCGCCTCCGAAGCCCCGCTGCCCGTCTATTTTCTGAAGAAGGAACGCAACGGCAACGACTACTGCACGGTGAGCGAACGCGACATGCAGAACTTCATGCATGCCACCAACCCCGACATCCAGGGCACGCGGTTCATCGATTCCGAAAAGCTTCGCGGCAAGCGCAGCGTCCCCGTCCGGGTAGTACGCCGCGGTCCGCTCTACGGTGTGACCGGCAAGTTCCTCCGCTACGGAGGCCGCCACTACATCGCCATCGAAATGCCCCAAAGCACCGCCCTGCTCAAAGTGAGCTACACCTGGTGCGAAACCATCGAAGAGTAAATTCAGAAAAACAATATAAAATCACTAACAGACAAGCATGAAACTAAAAGCTTTATCACTTGTTATTTTTATGGCATGTTCGCCCCTGCTCATGGCGCAGTCGGGCATGACCGACCAGCAAGTGCTGGAATATGCGAAAGATGGAGTTAAACAAGGCAAAGACCAGCGTACCATAGCTACCGAGCTGGCACGCCGAGGCGTAACCCGCGAACAGGCGGAACGCGTGAAGAAAATGTACGAACAGCAGACAAACACCGGCTCGGAAGACCTGAGCGGAACTGCCAAGGCAGAAGCACGTCTGCGCCAGCAAGTGCAGGAAGACAATTCTACCCTGCTCGACGAACAGCCACAGGCACAGGAAGTGGCACAGCAGGACGCCGTATTCGGCCGCAACATCTTCAATACCCGCAACCTTACGTTCGAACCGAACGTCAACATAGCCACCCCGCCCAACTACCGCCTCGGTCCGGGCGATGAAGTGGTAATCGACATCTGGGGAGCCAGCCAGAACACCATCCGCCAGCAGATCTCGCCCGACGGAACCATCAACCTCGAACAGCTCGGCCCTGTATTCCTGAGCGGCATGAGCATCGAGCGCGCACAGCAGTACCTCACCGGCGAGCTCCGCAAGATCTATTCCGACCAGAGCAACCAGATACGCGTCACACTGGGCAACACCCGTACCATCCAGATCAACGTGATGGGCGAAGTAATACAGCCGGGAACCTATGCCCTCTCCGCCTTCTCTACCGTATTCCACGCCCTCTACCGTGCAGGCGGTGTGAGCGACATCGGTAGCCTCCGTAACGTGAAAGTATCGCGCGGCGGACAGACCGTAGCTACGGTAGACGTTTACCAGTTCATCATGCAGGGCAAGACCCGCGACGACATCCGCCTGGAAGAAGGCGACGTGATTATCGTTCCTGCCTACGAAGAACTGGTACAGATTACAGGCAACGTGAAACGCCCCATGCGCTACGAAATGAAGAAAGGCGAAACCCTTTCTACCCTGCTGAAATATGCCGGCGGATTTACCAGCGACGCCTATACCAAGAGCCTGCGCATCGTACGCCAGAACGGTAAGGAATATCAGGTAAACACCGTGGATGACACCGACTACAGCGTATGCAAGCTGCACGACGGCGACGTAATCACCGCCGAAGCCATTCTGGACCGCTTCACCAACAAGCTGGAAGTGCGCGGCGCCGTATACCGTCCGGGCATCTACGAGCTGGGCGGCAAGCTGAACACCGTACGCGAACTGGTAGAGAAAGCCGACGGACTGATGGCCGACGCCTTTACCGGCCGTGCCGTACTGTACCGCGAGCGTGAAAACAAGACCCGCGAAGTGAAGCAGATAGACATCCGCGCCATCATGGACGGCAGCCAGCCCGACATCCCGTTGCAGAAAAACGACGTACTCTACATCCCCAGCATCCACGACCTGGAAGACCTGGGCAACGTGCAGATATTCGGCGAAGTAGCTCATCCGGGCGACTATCCGTATGCCGATAACATGACCCTCGAAGACCTCGTGATCACCGCAGGCGGTCTGCGTGAATCGGCTTCCGTAGTACGTGTCGACGTGGCACGCCGCGTAAAAGATCCGAAGAGCACCGAAAGCCCCGCTACCATCGGACAGAACTTCTCTTTCGGCCTGAAAGACGGCTTTGTGGTAGACGGCGAACCGGGATTCACTCTCCAGCCTTACGACCAGGTATTCGTACGCCGCAGCCCGGGCTACAGCGCACAGCAGAACGTGGTAGTAGACGGTGAAGTACTTTACGGCGGAACCTATGCTCTGAGCAGCAAGAACGAACGCATCAGCAGCATCATCGCCAAGGCAGGAGGCGCCACTCAGTTTGCCTACGTAAAGGGAGCCAAGCTTACCCGTGTAGCAAACGACGAAGAGAAACGCCGCATGCAGGATGTAGTGGACATGATGCGCAAGGAAATGGGTAACGGAGCCATCGACTCACTCGGTCTGAAAGTACTCGACACCTTTACCGTAGGTATCAACCTGGAAGAAGCCCTTGCCAATCCGGGCAGCGATGCCGACATCGTATTGCGTGCAGGCGACGTAATCAGCGTGCCCGAATACGTGAACACCGTGAAAATCAGCGGTGCAGTGATGATGAGCAATACCGTATCCTACAAGCAGGGCGAAAGTGTGAAATATTACCTGAGCCAGGCAGGAGGCTACAGTCAGAACGCCAAGAAGAGCAAGAAGTTCATTGTCTACATGAACGGCCAGATAGCCGAAGTGAAAGGCAGCGGCAAGAAGCAGATCGAACCGGGCTGCGAAATCATCGTGCCCAGCAAGCGCCACAAGCCGAATCAGTTAAGCAGCATACTGGGCTATGCCACTTCGTTCGCTTCACTGGGAACCATGGCAGCATCCATTGCTAACTTGATAAAATAATATAGATTTTTCATAAGCCACAGGGAGCACGGTAAGGAACACTTTACTGCAACTTTTCTCACTTACCAAGCCGTGCCGACTGTGGTATTTTCTACATAAACATATATGACCGAAAATAAGAACTATCAGAATCCGGACGTACAGGAGCCGGAAAACGATGAAATCACCATAGACTGGATGGATATTCTACGCCGTATTATCGCTATCCGTAAGACACTCTACAAGGCGGCTGGAGTAGGTGTAGTGCTGGGTATTATCATTGCCCTGAGCATTCCTAAACAATATACCGTAACAGTCACCCTTTCTCCTGAAATGGGCGGAGATGCGAAAGGTGGCGGACTTGCCAGCCTGGCTTCTTCTTTTTTAGGTGGAGGTACAAGTGGTAGCAGTAATGATGCACTAAATGTAACTTTAGCACCTGATATTGTTGCCTCTACCCCATTTATATTGGAGCTATTCAATACTCGTGTACAGACACTTGATGGAGAACTGGATACTACGCTGGTAGCTTACCTAGATGAAGAGCAATCTCCGTGGTTTAGCTATATCATAAAAGCTCCAGGTATGGCAATCGAAGCTATTAAATCACTGTTTGTGGAAGAAACAGATACAACTGCTATACTAAATCCTTTCCAACTGACTGAAAAAGAATTTAATAAAGTAGAAAGTATAAGAAACATTATTTTAGCTGACGTCGATAAAAAAACAGCCAAAACCACTATCAGTGTAACCTTACAAGATCCCAAAGTAACTGCTATTGTAGCCGATAGTGTAGTAGCTAAACTCCAGCAGTATATTATTGATTATCGCATCAAGAAAGCAAAAGAAGACTGTGCTTATCTGGAAGAACTATATAAAGAGCGTCAACAAGAATATTATGAAGCACAGAGCAAATATGCACACTATTTCGATACAAACCGTAATATTGCATTTCAGAGCATACGTGCTGAACAAGAACGCTTGCAAAACGATATGAATCTTGCCTATCAGGTATACAGCCAGGTAGCACAACAATTACAGGTTGCTCGTGCCAAAATACAAGAAGAAAAACCTGTTTTTGCAATAGTAGAACCGGCAAGTATTCCATTACAACCTTCAGGAACAAGTAGAAAAACAATTTTAGCAGGAATCATGTTCTTAGTAGTTTGTAGTACAGGAGCTTGGAAATTATTTGGCGATTCTTACTGGAAGAAATTAAAAGAAAAAGTATAAATTTAAATTATACACAAAATGATTTACTAAGTAGTATTAACTAAATTATCCCAATAATATAACCAAAATCACACTTCATCAACCAATAAATAAGATGTGATTGCATTAAGAATATGGTCAAAGAAAGCGATAAAAGACTTTTAAAAAATACATTACTCTTGTATTTCAGAATGTTTTTCATGATGCTTATTAATCTCTATGCATCAAGATTAATATTAGAGATATTAGGAGTTGAAGACTATGGTATATATAATATCATTGGTGGGGTCGTAGCATTATTCACTTTTATAAGTGGAGCGATGACAGCATCAACTCAACGTTTTTTAAACCATTACCTTGGATTAAAAGATTTTGTTGGATTAAATAAAGCATTCAATGCCAGCCAAATTATTCACATTGCGATCTCCTTATCTGTACTAATATTAGCAGAGACTATTGGGTTATGGTTCCTATACAATAAATTAGTTATTCCTGTAGAGCGTTTCGATGCTGCTTTTTGGACTTACCAATGCTCCATTGTTTCTACTTGTATTATTATTATTTCATATCCCTACAATGCTACGATTATCGCAAACGAAAAAATGGGAGCATTTGCTTACGTTTCAATATTAGAAGGTATTCTAAAATTTGCAATAATCTTTTTACTTGACCAAAGTAAATACGATAAACTTGTCTTATATGCAATTTTATTAATGTGCATCCAACTTATTATAACAGCTACATATAGAATATATTGCATAAAACATTTTCCTGAAACTCATTTTAATATAACCCAAATACCTAAGAGGTTGTACAAAGAAATACTCTCTTTCTCTGGGTGGAATCTACTAGGGAATATTGCAAATATAGCACTTATACAAGGAACAAACATTCTATTAAATTTATTCTTTGGTCCAACAGTTAATGCTGCAAAAGGAATTTCTGTACAAGTACAAAATACCGTAGGAGCATTTTGTTCAAATTTTCAGGTAGCTCAGAATCCCCAGATAATGAAAACATTCTCATCTGGAAAATTAAATGAAATGCATAGTTTAGTATGCCGGACTTCCAGATTTTCATTTTACCTAATGCTAATTTTCAGTATCCCTATAATAATGAAAACTGATGATATTTTGACTTTATGGTTAAAAACGCCACCTGAATATACAAGCATATTTGTACAATACACAATGATATTCAATTTAATACAGTCATTAGCTAACCCTTTATTAACAAGCAGTCAAGCAACAGGAAATGTAAAAAAAATCATGTTATATATAGCTATATTATTTTGGCTAATTATACCAGTTGGCTATATAATGCTTAAATTAGGGGGAAATCCTATTATTATTTTTCAAATTCAATTATCATTATACATATTAGCTCATATAATAAGAATATATATAGTATGTCATCAAATTAAACTTTCTATCAAAATTTATATTCTAGATGTTATTATCCCTATCATAAAAGTTACACCCATAGCCTTCATAATAGGATATATACTTTCAACTTCATTTGGCAACAATTTTTTATCATTAGCTATATATGCTATTATATGTATTATCATAACAATGGGAATAATCTATACATTAGGAATAAAAACGGAAGAAAAAGAAACGATTATCAATTATCTTAAAACAAAATTTCATCTGTCATGATTAAAGAATACATAAAACGCTTCATATTTTCCCTTGTTGGGCTCTCAATTCCAAATCAAAGCATAAACATATATAAGACCCTACTATTTAATTATATTGCATTTGGTCTGAAAGGAATTATCTACCGTCCTGTATTTATTTACAACAATGTTAAAATATACAAAGTTGGAAAAATTATATTTCATTGCCAATTAAAACCAGGATTATTAAAAATAGGACATTTAGATTATAAATCACAGGGATTCACTAAATTCTTTAATTCTGGCACTATTGAAATATACAATTCAGTGACAATAGGAGGTGCAAGCATTATTGAAAATAGAGGAAACATCATCTATAAAGGAATGAACCTTATAGGGGATGGATGCTATATTTTTATCAGAAAAAAATTAGAAATTGGAGAGCAAAGTAGAATTGGTTTCCATTCTTTTATTATGGATAGTGATGACCATTATACTGTTGATATAGAAAATAGGCAAGTATCATATAATAAAAAGGAAATAATTATTGGGAAATATAATTGGATTGCTAGTCATTCATACATAAAAAAAGGAACTAAAACACCAGACTTTTTAATTGTTGCTTCTGCAAATGCATTATTAACCAAAGATTATACATCCCTTCCTCCTTATTCAGTAATTGGTGGATCTCCTGCAAAACTTTTAAAGTCAGGTGTTAGGCGTATTTACAATAGTAATATGGAGCAAGAGATTAATCAGTTTTTTAAAGAAAATCCATATACTAGTTCTTATAAGATTGATGATTCCATAGTATTAGATGATGTGTGTAAAGAAACTCACTTATAAATTTAGCAAGCCATTAAAAAATGGCAATTAATTGAAAGGAATAACTTCGCTACCAACCAAATTTATAGAGTATGTATAACAATGAAACTCTTAAAAAGTTTTATTTTCATTACAAGAGCGAGGCTTTGACTCATGGAGGTTTGTATTAAGAACAAACTCCTTTATAACATTTTCTAAAAATGATTTAAGGATACTACTGGGAAAATATCTTCAATGGATGTAGGAATTATGTTAACATGATTCCTGACAAAATCACTTTGGCTACCAGCCAATGTAAATTCAAAACTAATTAACACAACTCTGTTTAGGGCACTGAAAAGTACCTTTTCAAAGAAGGATGCCTTAAATTGAGGGCTTACAAAAAACATTAAGCATTTAGTAATATGAAAGTAGGAATAGTAGTTGTAACTTTTAATCGGCTCAATTTACTAAAAGAAGTTATTGAATCGATTCGTTTACAAACATATAAAAATTACCAATTAATAGTTGTAAACAACGGTTCTACTGATAATACATTTCAGTGGCTTAACGAGCAAAAAGATATATATATTATCAACCAAGAAAATATAGGAGGGGCTGGTGGCTTTTTCACCGGAATGAAATATGTAGCAGAAAATCAATTTGATTACTGCTGGATTATGGATGATGATGTCATTTGTGAATCTAACGCATTAGAAGAACTAATAAAAGCATATCAAGTAAAAGATAATATCGGATTTGTCTGTAGCCGTGTAATAGGTATTGATGGAAGACCAATGAACACCCCTGATGCTGATACTAGACCTACAGATAATGGATACGCTGATTTGTTCGATTTGGTAGAAAGCTATTCTATGGTTAAAGTAAAAATGGCTACTTTTGTTTCAGTCTTCCTAAGTACAAAGAAAATTAAAGAACTAGGACTTCCTATAAAAGAGTATTTCATTTGGGGAGATGACAGTGAATATACAGAACGTATTTCCTCAAAATATCCATGCTATATAGCTTGTCGTAGTGTAGTATTACATAAGCGTACAATACAAAAATCACTAAAATTCGAAGAAGAAACCGACTCTAGAAGATTAAAAAACTATTTCTTTATGTTTAGAAATCAGGCATATACTAGATTGATAAACCATAAAAAGAAAGAATTTTTTAAAGTAATGGTGCATCATATACTTAAAGCACTCAAATTGATTATTACAGGTAAGATAAATCAAGGAATAATTATATTAAAAGCTTATTTGAAATTGTTAGTATTCAAACCCAGAATACAATATCCTAGTAAATAAAATTTAAATATAACCAAGTATGACTATTATAAGCCTAAAAAGCAATTGTAAGCATCCAATTTTTATATATTAACTAACATACCCCTTTCATATATCTTCGTGCTAAACTTAAAACTAAAAAAATTATGTTTAGCGAAAAAGACCTTGAAAGCCTGGAAACCCTCTACGAAACCGATGGTGCACTCAAAAGAGTTTCCCATCAACTCATTCTGCGAAACAGGAGGAGTTATGTTAAGTATAAACGGACTGTATAACTTCTTATCTTACTGAACTTCACTCGACATGACTATCTATTAGTATTTTCAAAACAATCAAGCAAAATTAAATTTACTATATATTATATTTTTTTCAAACTAGACAATGATAAATTATACATTCATAATCCCGCATAGAAACATACCTTTACTCTTAGAAAGATGTTTATGGTCAATACCTCAACGTAATGATATTCAAATAATAGTAATTGATGATAAAAGTGATACAAACTTATGTGAATTACAAAATATTATTACAAAAACTCAATATAGAGTAGACTACATAAGAAGTTCTAATAACTTAGGAGGAGGAAATGCCAGAAACTTAGGTTTAGAGAAAGCTAAAGGAAAATGGATTATTTTTGCGGATGCAGATGATTTTTTCAATTATTGTATAACAGATATTTTAGATCAATATAAAGATTCACTAGCAGATATCATATATTTTAAAGGGAATAGTGTCGATACAGATACTTACATAACAACCTATAGAGCTGATCATTTAAATAAATGGATTGATTTACACAAGAAACATCCTAATAAATCAAACTTATATTTACGTTATTACTTTGGAGAACCATGGTGTAAAATTATAAGGAAATCTTTAATTGACCAATACAAAATTAGATTTGATGAAACTCCTATACACAATGATACAACATTCTCGTATCTTATTGGATTTCATGCTAAAACTATAGCAGTAGATGACAGAGCATTATACTGTGTAACTACTAGAAAGAACTCAGTAAGCGTTTCTATCAATCCACAAAAAGAGTTAATTAGAATTGATGTATTTTCACGTGCTGAATCTTTTTTTCGTCAAAATAAGATTCCATTGTCCATGAGTTGGCATTATTCTCAAGCAATAAGTTTTTTGTTAAGAGGTGACATAAAATCTTTTAAAAAAGCTATTTTAATAATGAAAAAAAACTCATCTTTCACAAGATACTCTATTCTATTATTTTTCAAAGAATTTCTTCTTCACATTATACAATTACATAAATAAAACCAATTAAAATATCAGAAATGGAAAATTTAACTCAACCTAACAATGGAAAAGTAGCAATAATAGTCGTTACTTTTAACAGACTTAAGGATTTGAAAATTTGTATTAATGCAATAAGAGAACAAAGCTATCCTAACTACGATATTATAATAATAAATAATGGAAGTACAGATGGGACTAAAGAATATCTAGACACTCAATCTGATATCATTGCTATACATCAAAAAAATGTAGGTGGCGCAGGTGGTTTCTATACTGGAATGAAATATATGTATGACCATGATTATCAGTGGCTATTAATGATGGATGACGATGGTATTCCAGAAAAAGATGAATTAAAAATTTTATTAAGCAAATACGAAGATATATATGCATTAAATAACAATAAGGATATAATTCTAAATGCCTTAGTTGTAAATAAAGAAGACCATAATATTATATCATTTTTATGGGCGCGAGGTAGTCACAGAAGTATTTATGTGAAAGACTTGCAATCCGAAAATTATATTGAAGATATTCACCCATTTAACGGAACATTAATAAAAAGAAATATTATTGAACAAATTGGCTTTATAAAAAAAGAAATGTTTATCTGGGGAGATGAAGAAGAGTATATTTCACGAGCTCGATATCATGGCTTTAAAACTTATACAATTCCACAAGCTATACATTACCATCCTAAAGAAAAAGGAGTAAAAGGATATTTAATCCCATTTATAAAAAAATATTATATTCTCAAAAAGCCAATAGCTATGTCACATTATTATTATAGAAATAAAGGTTATATATATAATACGTATCCAGAAAAGAAAAAACATATAATTCCATTTTTACTTGCAAACACAGTTTATCATTTATTGAGAATGAATATAAAAGAATTAATCAAGTTATATAAATACTTCTACTTAGGAAAAAAGAATCGATACTAATTAAAAATAAAGAAATTCCTTTATCAAATAGATAAATTATTATTAGCGTCCGATAAACATATTAAACAGGCTGTTTATCAATATTATATTTATAGATAAGCCCTTTGTTTAAAGTTAGTGCTTAATTTTATGTATATCAATAAGTTATTGATGACTTAAAAAGTTTTTTATCGGACAGCAATGATAAATTATATATAATTTTAGGCTAAAAAGCCATTAAAAATATATAAAACATTGACAATTATCATATGATAATATTGATATTTAATGCTATATTATACTTAATATCAGCATGTATATCTCTAAAAAAATATAAATATACTTTATACACTTTTTTATGGATATATTTTTCTATTTATTCATTTCTCGGAATTATTGTATTATATATAGGAGTCTACGAAGAACAAGTTAATATATACAATAAACAAATTTCATTAATTCCGTATATCATCAATTATATATGCACATTAATACTCATAAGTCCTCTGAAACAGATAGATAGTAAACATACTATCTTAAGTACTTCAATTCAATTAAAAAAACTTAAGCCATTCATAAATATATTATTCTTAATAATTATCATTTATATGATGGAGCGTTTTTATGAATTGGTACAGATGTCAAATTTAAGTTTGGTAGAACGATATGCTATGATTGCAGGAGAAGGTGAAGATGTACTTCCGAGTAATTCACCTTTAATAATAGTAAGAAAAATAACAGGGCTAATTTATTTTTCATCATTCCCTATTATTATATCATATTTTATCAATTTGTTAATTATAAAAAAAATAAGATTTAAGCAATGTTTATTATATATATGCATTTGTATTTCACCATATTTGATCATGTGTATTTCAAGTGGAGGCCGCTCTGAACTCTATTTGGTAACATTAAGAATATTTTTCTTTATCTTATTTTTTTACTCTTTTTTTAATAAAAAAATTCAAAGAAAAATCATATCTGGATTTATAGGGATACTTTGCATTTTAGCTATAGTTGTAATTTCTATTTCAATAAGTAGATTTGAGAATACTTCTGGAGTTTGGGAATCCATTATACGATATTTAGGAGAAACTTATCCTAATATGGGATATGTTTATTGGGATAATGTTAAGAATCATAGTATGGGACAAGATTCTTATCCTTTTATTTATGAATTATTAAGTGGTAAAAAGCCTGTTAACCCTCCAACTGGTTTTTTCGAGAAATATGCATTTTGGGAAGAGTATACTGGAGTGCCAGTTTTATATTTTAAACCGTTATTTTGTAACTATTATATAAAATACGGAACATTCATTGCTATAATATTAATAATCTTAATAGCTTTAATAATGAGAAAATATATTTCACGACACACACATATATATTTATATAATGTTCCTATTTTATACTTCTATAGTATATCCTGTTGCCATTCCATTATTGGAGATCCTTTTAATACAAAAAATTTACAAATATTATTAGCAACAATAATTTTATGCAGCATAGTGAAACTATTACAAAAAAAGAAAATTGTAATAAAAGGTATGAAATAAACATTATTAGAAAAGGCTATAAACGAGCACCTCCTATAATTCATTAATTTTGCTTCCAGAATCCACTTACAACGGAATAATTAACCCTATAATTACACACTCACAATGCTTATCAATTTTAGATAGAATATAAAAAGCAATAAATTGAGTAAAATATATCACATTATATAACTCATAACATGTTCAATTTCTATTTGCAAGTTATTTTAGGTTGCCTATATTATCCTTTTCGTATCTTAGACATACAGAAAAGTATTTCACTAATAAGAAATATTATAAAGAATTCTAAGAAGACAGCTCTTTTCAGTCAATATGGTATAATGATACCCTAATGGTTTGCAAGAAGAAATAAAGTATCATTACAAAAGTCTTCTTAACAATTTAAATTATATATAAATGAAAATTAAAATAATAGTAGCAGCACATAAACTATGTAAAATACCTAATGATTGTGTATATTTACCAATACACGTAGGGCAAGAACTACATCCTGAACTCAATTTAGGATATCAAGGCGATAATACAGGTATAAACATATCTAATAGAAATCCATATTTCTGCGAACTTACAGCTTTATATTGGGGATGGAAAAATTTAAATTCTGATTATATTGGCTTAGTCCATTATAGAAGATATTTAGGTTTAAAGAAAGAAAAAGAAAAAATAAATGGTGTATTGACTTCGGAACAAGCAGAAGAGCTATGTAAAAAATACAATATCATATTACCACAAAAAAGAAAATATTATATAGAAAGCCTATGGTCGCATTATGCACATACACATGACATTACTCACCTTGAAAAGACCAAGGATATTATAGCTAAATCATGCCCTAAATATCTCCCAGCTTTTGAAAAAGTAATGAAACGTACATGGGGGCACATGTTCAATATGTTCATTATGAAAAAATCTCTAGCTGATGATTACTGTACTTGGTTATTTAATATTTTATTTCAACTAGAAAAAGAGATTGATTTAAGTAAACTTCCTTCCTTTGACGCTCGTTTATTCGGAAGAGTAAGTGAATTATTGCTTGATGTATGGCTTGAAAAAAATCAGTATTCATACAAAGAGATTAAAATGATCCAACTAGGAAATGAAAATTGGCCGAAAAAAATCAAATATTTCCTTGCTGCTAAATTTTTAGGAAAAAGATATACACAAAGTAGATAACAAGTTTACATATACCTTTTTTATTAATAAAAATGCAGGCGTTAATTTAACATATAACCTCAAAGAATAAAAATATACCTCTCACTGATGTAACTAAATTATTAAAGTATGCGCAACAGTGATTTTTAAAAGCCTTAAAATTTATTTTTGACCTTTTCTCAATTGAACTTAATCCTCCAATATTCGATTACAAGAATATAGATCAATATAATTCGCCAAATAAAACTTTGATATATTTTGTGTATAAACCATCTATCATATAAAAATCATTGTTAAAAATGAAAACAATATATTATATCAATACATTAAGAACCATTGCTACATTAGCCGTTGTATTTCTCCATACAGGTGCAGGAATTTTTGAGACCAAACATTTTCCAATACATGATATAACCTATAATACTTATAATTTATATATTCAACTGATGAGATTCTCTGTTCCTCTATTTGTACTAATTAGTGGTGCTCTATTTTTATCGCCTAATAAAAATATCAATTTCAATCTTATAACTAAAAAATATGTAAAAAGGATTATTTTAGCTCTAATTGTTTTTGGCCTACCAATGTGCATTATTGAAGAATTATTCACAAATGCGCATGAAATGCCATTGTGGCACGCCCTTATAAACTGGATTACCGGAAACTCATGGGCTAATATGTGGTATTTATATATGCTTATAGGATTGTATTTTACTACACCTTTAATAAAGCCATTTACAAATAACGCCTCTAATAAGGATCTTATAATTTGTTTAATTATCCTATTTATTTTATCATCACTATTACCTACTCTTCAAGCATATGGTATTAATATCAATAGCTATATGCTAATAGGGACTCCATACATATTTATTTACATATTAGGATATTATATCCAATGGAGAATGATTGTAAACAAGAAAGATATACCTATCCTATTCATTTTCTTGTTAATATGTATATTTTTTATATTCTTCAGAGTCAATAATGAAATCAAATATGTAGGATATATGGATCCAATTACAATTGCTGTTGCCACTCTATTATTTATCATATGCAAAACAATTGATATAAATTGGAAATTTGCTAATTTTTTAAGTCCATATTGCTTTTCAATATATTTAGTTCACACAATTTTTACGAACTTTCTCTACAAAGGATTAAAAATAGAAATTACTGATTATTTTCCTGTATCGTACGGACAACCTATATTTTTTACAGGAATTATTATTTCTTCTTTTATTTTATCATACTTCATGTATAAAATACCAATACTAAAAAAGAATATATTATAATAACAGTTATGCAACATTATGACTATCTTATTGTAGGTGCAGGACTATTTGGTTCTGTATTTGCCTACAAAGCCAAACAACAAGGCAAAAAGTGCCTGGTTATCGATCGTCGTCCTCACCTAGGAGGAAACATTTATTGTGAAAAGATGGAAGGTATCAATGTTCACAAATATGGTGCACACATCTTCCATACTTCGAATAAAATGGTGTGGGATTTTGTAAACTCTATTGTAGAGTTCAACCGATACACCAATTCGCCTGTAGCTAATTACAAAGGTAAGCTATATAACTTGCCTTTCAATATGAACACGTTCTATCAGATGTGGGGGGTGACTACTCCTGCTGAAGCAACAGCTAAAATCGAAGAACAAAAGGCGGAAGCTGTTGCACGCATGAAGGAGCAGGGAGTGACCGAACCTCGTAATCTGGAAGAACAGGCGCAACTGCTTATCGGAAAAGATATTTACGAAGCACTGATTAAAGGCTATACCGAAAAACAGTGGGGACGCAAATGTACAGAGCTTCCGGCTTTCATCATCAAGCGTCTGCCTGTACGTCTAGTATTCGATAATAATTATTTCAATGATAAATATCAGGGTATTCCTATCGGTGGATATAACGTCTTGATTGAACGTCTGCTGGAAGGTGTGGAAACTCGTCTGAACTGTGATTTCTTTGCCAATCGTGAAGAACTTTCAGCACTGGCTGACAAGATTGTGTTTACAGGAGCTATTGATGAGTTCTACGACTATCAGTTCGGCAAGCTGGAATATCGTACCGTAAACTTTGAAACTGAGGTATTGGATATGCCTAACTATCAAGGTAATGCTGTTGTAAATTATACAGAAAAAGAAATACCTTATACACGTGTCATCGAGCATAAGCATTTCGAAATGTTCGGAGCAGATATTGAGGCTTGTCCGAAAACAGTTATCTCGAAAGAATACAGTTCAGAATGGACAGAAGGCAGCGAACCGTATTATCCGGTAAATGATGAGAAAAATAATTCTTTATACCTGAAATATAAAGAACTGGCTGATAAAGAAACTAATGTAATATTCGGCGGTCGCCTCGCTGAATATAAGTATTATGATATGCATCATATAGTGGAAAAGGCTTTAAATTATTTTCTATGAATGATTTAAAAAACTTGAATATCGCCGTAGCAGGTACAGGCTATGTAGGTCTGTCCATCGCTACCCTGCTGGCACAGCATCATCATGTGGTAGCCGTAGACGTTATCCCTGAAAAGGTAGAGAAGATTAACAACCGCATCAGTCCGATACAGGACGAATATATTGAGAAGTATCTGGCAGAAAAGGAACTGAACCTGAAGGCTACACTGGATGGAGCCTTAGCGTATAAAAATGCGGACTTTGTGGTGATTGCGGCTCCTACAAACTACGATCCGGTGAAGAACTATTTCGATACGTCGCATGTAGAGGAGGTTATCGACCTGGTACTGGAAGTAAATCCGGACGCGGTAATGGTCATCAAGAGTACCATTCCCGTTGGTTACTGCCGAAGCTTATATGTGAAATATGCCAAGAAGTTCAAGAATACTCCTGCCCTGACTGGTAAAAAATTCAACTTACTGTTTTCACCAGAGTTTCTGCGTGAGAGCAAGGCTCTGTACGACAATCTTTATCCGAGCCGTATCATCGTAGGATTCCCGAAACTGATAGAGGGACGTGATGAGGAAAATGAAGCTATCAAAGCCATTGCAGGCGAACACTTGGAAGAGAAAGCGCACGAATTTGCAGCGTTGCTTCAGGAAGGTGCTATCAAACCGGATGTAGATACGCTGTTTATGGGACTGAAAGAAGCAGAAGCGGTGAAGCTGTTTGCCAATACGTATCTGGCTCTGCGTGTAAGTTATTTCAATGAACTGGATACGTATGCGGAAGTAAAGGGACTGGATACACAGGCTATCATTCAGGGTATTTGTCTGGATCCACGTATCGGCACACATTATAACAATCCGTCGTTCGGCTACGGCGGCTACTGTCTGCCAAAGGATACGAAGCAGCTTCTTGCCAACTACGCGGATGTGCCGGAAAACTTGATTCACGCTATCGTGGAAAGTAACCGTACTCGCAAGGATTTCATTGCCGACAGAGTGCTACACAAGGCAGGATATTATGATTATTTCAATCGTGGGGACTATAATCCGGCTGAAGAAAAAGAATGTGTTATCGGGGTATATCGCCTCACCATGAAATCGAACAGTGATAATTTCCGCCAGAGTTCCATTCAGGGTGTGATGAAGCGCATCAAAGCGAAAGGTGCACAGATTATCATTTATGAACCTACACTGGAGGATGGAAGTACATTCTTCGGCTCAAAGGTTGTAAACAATCTGGATGAGTTCAAGGCTCAGGCACATGCCATCATTGCCAACCGCTATGATGCGTGTCTGGATGATGTGAAAGACAAAGTATATACGCGTGACATTTTCCGCAGGGACTAAAAACTTCCAAAGGCTGCTAAAACCAGCATGCAAAATCATATAGTTATCATGGCAGGCGGCATAGGAAGCCGTTTCTGGCCCATGAGTACATCCGAATATCCCAAACAGTTTATCGACGTAATGGGGGTAGGAAAATCGCTGATTCAGCTCACAGTGGAGCGTTTCAAGGATATCTGCCCGAAAGAGAATTTCTGGGTGGTGACTTCGGAAAGGTATGTCGATATCGTAAAGGAACAGCTTCCGCAGATTCCGGAGCAGCATATTCTGGCGGAACCGGAAGCGAGGAATACGGCGCCGTGTATCGCGTATGCGTGCTGGAAGATCCGAAAGGAGTTTCCGCAGGCGAACATCGTGGTGACGCCTTCGGATGCACTAGTGATCGATACGGCGGAGTTTGCTCGCTGCATTGCCGTGGCACTGGAGAAGACGGCGGACTCGCAGGCTATCGTGACCTTGGGGATGAAGCCTACCCGACCGGAAACGGGCTACGGGTACATAGCTGCTCAGGGGGAAGCGGACGCAAAGGGTATCTGCAAGGTGGAAGCGTTTAAGGAGAAACCGGACGTGGAAACGGCAAAGGGGTATCTGGCTGCGGGGAATTATTTCTGGAACGCGGGGATATTTGTGTGGAACGCGGACACGATTACGAATGCCATACGCAGGTATGCGCCGCAGATTGCGGGAGTGATGGACGAGCTGGAGCCTGCCTTGTTTACGGACAAAGAGGCGGAGGAGCTGAAGCGGCTCTTTCCTACTTGCGAGAAGATTTCCATCGACTATGCGGTGATGGAGAAGGCGGAGGATATCTTTGTGCTGCCGGCGGAATTCGGATGGAGTGACCTGGGTAGCTGGGGTTCGCTGCGCACCTTGCTGCCGCAGGATGAAGCGGGCAATGCCAAGGTTGGCAGCCGGGTGGATATGTACAACTGCCGGAACTGTGTGGTGCATGCGGCAGAGCAGAGGCAGGTGGTACTGGAAGGTCTGGAGGGCTACATCGTAGCGGAGAAGGACGGACGTCTGCTGGTGTGCCGACTGAGTGAGGAGCAGCGCATCAAGGATTTTGCAGCGGGGAAATAAACGGGAATCACCACGATTCCTGCTACTGAAAGATTTTGATTCTCCATTGTTTTTTTAATCCTTTTATCTTATTCATTAGGAAATAAAGAAAAAATTTGTTCTTTTGTATTAGAACCAAATCCAAATATATGAATACTACAGTTTTTAATCTGGCTCAATTGCAAGTGCTTGAAATGATGTCGTTTGTGGATAGTCCTGAAGCATTAGCAGAACTTAAAAAGGCTATTTCTGACTATTTCGCCAAGCAAGCGCAAAAAGAAATTGACCGTTTGTGGGAGAATGGAGAATTAAATGAGGAAAAAGTCGATAAATTCTACCAACTACATGAACGTACTCCCTATAAATGAATATGAGAAACATTGTATTGGATACAAACTCACTGATTATTGCTATTTCAGCGAAGAATGACTGCCATAAAGTGTGGCAATCATTCTTGAATGGAGACTATACGTTATGTATAAGCAATGAAATCGTAGAAGAAGTAGGACTCTCTGGAGAAGAAGTGAAATGGCAAAAGGTAAACCAATACACATTCGACAAATATATCAGACTAGTGGATTTCGTTTTTGACTTGTTGGAAAACGGATTTGCCAAAATCAGAATTTTTTTCCGGAACAATCAGTTTATTCCTACAGGATTAACAAAGGAGCAGAAACGAAATGAATTTTCACTTCTCTATTATCAATTCATCAAACATTCTTTCGGACTTCAATACTCTAATCCTACCAAGAGGCCTGTTAAACTGAAGCTATTCATCGATGACATTCCGCTCAAAGGGGAGGATAAAAGGATATTTGAAAGTTTCCTTTACAAACTGAACACTGATGATGTATTTAACAAAGGTAATATCATATTAGCAAAGGGAGATATCAGAGAAGTGGATTCTAAAAAACATTTGCCGCTTCAATTGATGGATTTAATACTAGGAGCTATCTGTTTCAGACTGAATGATAAACATAAAATAAAAGATCCGGAAACGAACCGAAGAGGAAAAAGAACCAAACTAAAGGAACAATTGTATAAACATATTAATTCCCGCATAAGAAAAATCAAACCAGGATTTAATATTGGGGAAAGTACGGCAACTATTCTTCCGTCCGATAAATGGGAATATCCGTATATGCACTGGAGTTTTAAACCCAGTAATAACATCCGGGATTTCACTAAATCAAAAGGATATAAAAATAGCCCCCATACATCTACCGAGTGAGCTACGGTCAAACGTAGCCTTTCAATGTATCAAGGGCTATAAATTTCTAATGCAAAGGAACATATTTTTCCTCAAATATGCAAGAAAAGTCAATTTATATTTTGTTTTTTCAGTATTTTAATTATAAGAATAATTTTGTCACTAAATCAGAATGCATAAATGATTTTTAAGGCTTAAATATCGACATAACTTCAGATTCTGTAACTCCTGAAAAGCAAGATATACAACAGGAAATAACACTTTCCTATTAATTTATAGTTTTATTTATCCATAAAACGACTATCTTTACACGAAAATTAAAAATTTATATGGATTATAAATTATCAATACTAACAGGGAACAAAAAAAACCAACTTATCGCAGCCGGAAACCCTGTCGAGCTGAAACCTGTGGACATACGTTCGTATGAAAGTGATAATATATCTATATCAGAAGAAATCCAATCATCTTATAAAGAGAAGAATTTGTCTGGTTATGACATATTCAATGTAATAGGAAATGCGTTAGCGATAGAAGATATCCATCAAGGGGATTTGGTACTTGGTAAGATACTGAATGCAGAAGAAAAAACTCAAATCAAAAGCGAAGATGTATTGATTTTCCGTATAAACCATGAAAGTGAGCGGTACAAAAATTTCCCCAATATTCCAGACTTTAAGTTACGGAAATTCCGTACATTCATATCATTCAGCAATGAAGAAAATGATAATGAAACAATCATAGCTCAAGTAGCTCCTATTATGAGCGAAATACAACAGCCGCATATCAAGGAAAAATTCATAAAAAAACTGGATGAAGCCAAAAAGGTTCTTAAGGGGGAAAGCCTGCTCCTACTCTCTGTAAATTACCTGAATGAAGATATTGATTTTTCATTTCATACTCTGGCTGACTTATATGCGAGAGTTGACTATATAGCCAAAATAGAAAAGAATGGAGAACATAATGAAATAAAGGAGCTTATCTCCGTGAATGAAAATAAAGATGAACATCTGAAAAAAGCATTGCAATATCTGGCCAGCCACAAAATCAACCAATACTTCTGTAGCACAAAAGAATCTTTCAGAAAGGAAGCCTTGATAAATATTTTCACTCATGCACAGAGCCAAATACGAGGGGCTTTCAATCGTCTTTCCGACATAACAAATGATAATGAACTGATGTTTAAGTTATCCGAATTCCTGAGAAAAGGAGGTAAAGTAGACCTGATTGTCTATAACAATGACCAATGGACGTTTGAACAATTCATTTTGCATTACAACCTGACGAATCTGGAAACTCTGATAAGTATTAAACAAACTCCGCAAGGAGCACAATTTGCAAGAAATGATAATGGAATAAAAAACGGTATCACGTTCTGCCTAGGAGATGAAGACATGTATGTGTTAAGACCCAACATAAATGCTCCTTTTGTGGAATGCAATTTCAACAACAGTGACTTTTATAACATAATAAGTCCCATTTTTGAGCAACAGATGCAAACCTTACCTAATATCGGACTCTAACAGATTTATCGATCAATGGAAAACCCGGTTAATTATGCTTCGCTCATTCAGTTGGCTGTTACATTCAACTTTGTTTTTGTCGTATTCAGATATCAATCGGAAGATAAAGCAAAAATGTTGATTGATACGCTTATCGAAAAATGGAAGGAACAGTTTCAAGAGGAAACGAATGCCTTATTTATTGCCATACAAGAAATGGTCAATAACAAGTTTTCTGTTTTTATTGAAAATCCTGTTATCAAAAAATATCATGATGAATTAAAAAGCAACTACAAATCTTTCAACAAATTAATATCATGGTATCCGAGATACTTACCGAGATATTGTCTGATGAGTGGATTATACAGTCTCATATTACTCGTATTACTAGCCGAATTAAATTTTAAAGACCCTCTCTATAAAGCTTGGCAGCTTTTTCTGGGAATATTGGTTATTTGTCAAATTCTTTATATTGCATATTATATCCTGCTTGAAACAATAACCGCATTTCAAGAAAAAAAACAACTGTACGAACAAAAATATATGCAACAATTGATAATTTTTGCCGGAATTATATTCATGGGGTACACCGCCGCATCTTGTGGATTAGAAATCGTTGATTCCAAAAATCTTTTTTATTTCTCACTCATATTGGCATTTTCTCCTTTTCTAATTACTTTTATATATATAATCATATTTGGAATAATTTGTATATGGAAACTGCATAATTTCATATCTCAAATAGAAGCTTTCCGATCTGACTTTAATAAGGTGGTGACACAATCCCAAACAGGTACATATGAATATATCACTCAAAACAAAGCTGAATCTTTTGAATTCTATATACCAGAAACTAAAAACACTCTCAATAGTGACAGAGAAGAAAAACAATAACAATATAATAGCTTGCAGCGGGAAAATAACCGGACTGCCTTAACATAGCATTTTATACGGGAATCGCCACGGTACTCTATACAGAGGGTATCGTGGCGATTTTTTTGTATTGGCTTGGCACTTTAAGGTTTATTTGTTTACTTTGTAAGTATCAACTACTAAATGCACTCAGTATGGAAAGCTATATTCGTTTTGACTGGGCTATGAAGCGCCTGTTGCGCAACAAGGCTAATTATGCGGTGCTGGAGGGACTGCTTACCACACTGCTGGAGGAAAAGGTGACCATCCAGAAGCTGCTGGAGAGTGAAAGTAACCAGGAGGATGAATTCGACAAGTATAACCGTGTGGATATGCTGGCGGAAAACTCGAAGGGAGAACTGGTGCTCATCGAGATTCAGAACAATAATGAGTATGCGTATTTCCAGCGGATGCTGTTTGGCGCTTCGAAGCTGGTAACAGAGTACATCAACCGCGGACAGGGATACGACAAGGTACGTAAGGTGTACAGCATCAACATCGTGTATTTCTCTCTGGGACACGGCAAGGATTTTGTATATCACGGAAAGACGGAGTTCGTGGGAATTCATGAAGGGGATGTGCTGGAACTGAGTCCGTTTCAGAAACAGACATTCAAAGTGGACAAAGTGAGCCAGCTTTATCCGGAATATTATATACTGAAAGTAAATGATTTTAACCGGGTGGCAAAGACGCCGCTGGAAGAATGGATTTATTACCTGAATACGGGAAATGTGCCGGAGAATGCTACGGCGCCGGGACTGGATGCGGTGAAGGAACGGCTGAAGCTGGATCGCATGAGCCGGGAGGAGCTGAACGCGTATTACAAACACTTGGATAATATCGTGATTTTACGGGACAATATAGAAACGGAACGTGCAGAAGGTCGTGCAGAAGGTCGCGCAGAAGGTCGTGCAGAAACACAAACCGCTATCGCACGCAACCTGAAGTCGCTGGGCATGAGCAACGAACAGATTGCAGCAGTTACGGGACTGACAGAGGAGGAAATAAACAAGCTGTAAACATATCTGACACATAAAAGAGGGAATCGCCACGGTACTCCAGACAGAGGGTAGCGTGGCGATTTTTTTGTATTGGCTTGGCACTTTAAGGTTTATTTGTTACATTTGTGATAAACAAAAGTCTACAAAGGAATTATGGAAAAAGTTACTGACATAGCCTCATATATTTACCAGCGTTACCAAAAACAGTTCGGTAAATGTATTGATGAAATGAAATTGCATAAGCTCCTTTATTTTACTCAGCGAGAATCTATCATTCAGACAGACGAACCAATCTTTCAGGAGGAATTTGAAGCCTGGAAATATGGTCCTGTAATGACAGGTATCAGACGAATGTATAAAGATGGAAGCTTAACGAAAGCTATACCACAATCTATTACCGACAGGTATAAAAAGATTTTTGATGTGGTATTCGACACTTATGCCAGTAAGGATTCATGGAGTTTAAGCAGTATTACGCACGGAGAATACTGCTGGGAAAAAGCCAGAAACGGTATTCCTGAGAATGAAAATTGTGACAGGAAGATTGATACCAATGATATCAGATGGGATGCTGACAGAATAAAGATCCGCCGACTTCTATATAAAAAACTGATGAATTAAACTGTATACTCTTACTGCCATGAGAATCACCGATGAACAAAAGAGGAATATCTATTCACTGGTATGCGAACGGCTATCAGCTAATGAAGATAATTTACGGTATGTAGAAGATTTCATCAATTACAAAAATGAAAGCTTGGCCAAATGATCTGTATCGGGAAATATGGAATAAATTTAATATCGATCAAAAATTAGGAGTAGTGGTATTCTGGATGTTTATTGTTCCTAAGATACTCGAGGTGATGCAACACATCGGATGTGAGTATATTTTTCTGTTTGCAGCAGACATGACTCCCGATGAATATCTGGTCAACTACTACAAGACTTATCTTAAATTTAAAGATACAACTGAACATGGAACAACGATGTCACTATACGATTATGGATGTAAATTCATGCATCAGGAAACTGCCTCACTAAAAGCAAAACAGGAATTTTTCTTCGAGCACTTCAATCGTGATGAAGATGCTATATAATATAAGACTCCGGGAATCGCCACGGTACTCCAGACAGAGGGTAGCGTGGCGATTTTTTTGTATTGGCTTGGCACTTTAAGGTTTATTTGTTTACTTTGTAACTATCAACTACTAAGCTTATTGGCTGGTATAAACAAAAGAGCATTTCCATGATGAAAAACTATACAATCGCTGTAGCGGGTACGGGCTATGTAGGTCTGTCTATCGCTACGTTGCTGGCGCAGCATCACCGGGTGGTGGCTGTAGACGTGATTCCTGAAAAAGTGGAGAAGATTAACAACCGTATCAGCCCGATTCAGGATGAGTATATCGAGAAGTATCTGGCGGAAAAGGAACTGAACCTGACGGCTACGCTCGACGGGGCTTCGGCTTACCGGGAGGCGGACTTTGTGGTGATTGCGGCTCCTACGAACTACGATCCGGTAAAGAATTATTTCGATACGTCGCACGTGGAGGAGGTGATCGACCTGGTGCTGGAGGTGAATCCGGATGCGGTGATGGTAATAAAGAGTACCATTCCCGTGGGTTACTGCCGGAGTCTGTATGTGAAGTATGCGGAGAAGTTCCGTACCTCTCCTGCCCTGGCGGGAAAGAAATTCAACCTGCTGTTCTCGCCGGAGTTTCTGCGTGAGAGCAAGGCGCTGTACGACAATCTTTATCCGAGCCGTATCATCGTGGGATTCCCGAAACTGATAGCGGGACTGGATGAGGAGAACAGGGCTATCAAGGAAATCGCAGGTGAGCAGCTGGAGGAAAAGGCGCACGAGTTTGCGGCATTGCTTCAGGAAGGGGCTATCAAGCCGGATGTGGACACGCTGTTTATGGGTATGAAGGAGGCGGAAGCGGTGAAGCTGTTTGCCAATACGTATCTGGCGCTGCGTGTGTCGTACTTCAACGAGCTGGATACGTATGCGGAGGTGAAGGGACTGGATACGCAGGCTATCATCCAGGGTATCTGTCTGGATCCGCGCATCGGCTCGCATTATAACAATCCGTCGTTCGGCTACGGGGGCTACTGTCTGCCTAAGGATACGAAGCAGCTGCTGGCGAACTATCAGGATGTGCCGGAGAATCTGATTCAGGCGATTGTGGAGAGCAACCGCACACGCAAGGATTTCATTGCCGACAGGGTGCTGCACAAGGCGGGATATTATGATTACTACAACCGGGGCAGCTATAATCCGGCGGAGGAAAAGGAATGTGTCATCGGGGTTTACCGCCTCACGATGAAATCGAACAGCGACAATTTCCGCCAGAGTTCCATTCAGGGTGTGATGAAGCGCATCAAGGCGAAGGGGGCTACGATTATCATCTACGAACCGACGCTGGAGGATGGCAGTACGTTCTTCGGATCGAAGGTGGTGAACAGACTGGAGGATTTCAAGGCGCAGGCGCAGGCTATCATCGCCAACCGCTATGATGCGTGTCTGGATGATGTGAAAGATAAAGTATATACGCGTGACATTTTCCGCAGGGACTGATAAAAAACAAAACAGAACGGTATAAATGAAAAGATATTGTCAGACATTGGATCTCTACGACGACAAGGAGTTGATAGAGGCTTACGTGGCAGAGCATGCGCACGTATGGGAGGAAGTGAAAGCGGGCATCCGTGAAGTGGGTATCGTGGATATGCAGATTTATATTTACGGCAACCGCCTGTTTATGATTATGGATACGACGGACGAGTTTGATATGGAACGTGACTATGCCCGACTTGCTACACTGCCTCGTCAGGCGGAATGGGAGGAGCATATGTCCAAGTACCAGAAGGTGCTGCCGGGACAGTCTTCTCAGGAGAAATGGAAGCTGATGGAACGGATTTTCAAGCTTTGAGAATCCGGACATACTGATAGAGAAAATGAATGGTCGTATCAACACTCAAGAACAGAGCCTGATACGACCATTTTCGTTTTGACACACTTCCTGTTTCTTATTTTTATGCCTGCAAGCTGCATGTATCTGTGCATGCAGGGCAAGTATTTCTGTTAATATTGGGGAGCTTTCTTGACAGTTCCTGTATAGTTCCAGTTTACAGTAGTGGAGTTCCATCTGCCTGAACCAACCTCTTTCGGATCGGAGTAAACGATTTCGAGCGACGGGATGCTGATGGTGTAGTTGTTTCCGTCTCTGGTGATTACAAGATCGCTGCTTGCTGAACCTTCTTCTACATAGTAACGTCCTTCCTCGTTGTCAAGAGTCATATCCAAAGCTCCCGACAAATCGTAATCGTCTTCGCTGAAAGTGCCGACCGGAAGCTCAGAAGGTGAACCGGGGGCATCGAAAGATAAATAAACGACTGAATAGCTTGACGGGAATGATGAAAAGTCGCCACCTTCCTGGTATGCGTACATATCGAATGACATGAATTGCAACTCGTAGTAAGTGGTGTTGTCGTCGTTGGCCTCGGAAGCCCAGTACACATTGTTGAGATTGATGTTTGTTCCTCCGATATTCAATGAGATACCCAGGCCTGAACCGCCTGTATTCAGGTCTTCATCATCGTCACTGCTGCATGCACAGAAAGTGCATAATACTGCAACCAAAAGCAGTTTACTGAAAAATCTTTCAATTTTCATGATAACAAATATTTAGTTACTGATTAAAACAGGCCGTAAAAGTAAGCATTGCCTTTATTGCAGCAAAAGACGGAAACCGGGGATATGGACTATCGTACACTTTAGTGTGGACAAACGGACGTTTTTTGTATACAGGATGTATTTTTTTGAAAAAAATTTCTTCCGGGCATAGGGGTTTTTCGGGAGGGCTGCGTTATCTAGTCAAAATCACCCGATCAGGTGAATCAAAAACTATACTAACTCTCAAAAAACTAAACATTATGAAAATTAAACTTATTGCATTATCTTTGTGTTTATTCACTGGTGTTAATTTGGCTAAGGCTCAGGAAGCCAGCAAAAACTTTACTCCTTCGGAAAACAAGCATGAGTTCCGTCTTTCGGTGAGTGATGGACTGACTCAGAGTACGGTGGATGTACTGGGTATCGGACTGGCGGACGCAATTACCGGAACCAAGCGCAGCGATGAGCGTGCAAGCATGGTGTACGGACTGGGTTACCGCTACGCGCTGAACCGATTTAAGCTGGGAGCTGACCTGGGATTCTCGCAGACAAGCAGCAGGCTGATGCTGGCAGGCGAAACGGCTCCGTCTATCAAGGAAAAGGAACTGAACTTCCTGGTACTTCCGACTGCCGAATTTACTTACTTCAGACGCGGACTGGTGGAACTGTATGGTAGTGCTGCTGCGGGTATCAGCCTGAAACGCCACTCGGAAACAGGACTGACTGACGCGGGCAAGAAGGCGGCTCAGAAAACGGACTTGAATACGGCGTTCGCTTATCAGGTGAATCCGATCGCTCTGAGAGTGGGCAACGACCGTATCGGTGGTTTCGTTGAAGCCGGACTGGGACACAAGGGCTTCCTGACGGCTGGTGTGAGTGTGAAATTCTAATATCTGTATATTGACGCGGACGCGATAACATGAAAGCCTATAGAAAGGAAATATTCAAATCCAGGTTTCAGGAGCATTATCCGAGGCTGTGCTACATAGCCTGCGGATATGTTTCTGACAAGGAGGATGCGGAGGATATCGTACAGGAGTTGTTCATCAGTGTATGGAACAAGGGACTGGACGAGATGGAGGAAAAGGAATTTGCCGCCTATATGACGACTGCCGTGAAGAACAGTTGTATCTCGTTTCTGAGGAAGCGCAAGGATGATGTGGTGTCGATAGAGGACTATCACCAGCCGGCAAGTTGCCTGACGGACGATGAAGAGGATGCGGATGGCAAGTCGCCGGAGGAGGTGCTCGAATCGGTACTGGCTGTACTGCCTCCCCGATGCAGGGATATTTTCCTGATGGCTAAGCTTCAGGGTATGAAGTATCGCGAAATAGCAGAGAGTCTGAACTTATCGGAAAAAACCATCGAGAACCAGATGACAAAGGCTATCAAGATGCTGCGGGAGTATGTGGCAACGTATGGTGTGGCACTGACTGCGGTTGTGGTCATCATTTTATCAATGATCGTAAATTGTGAATAGAGTATGGATTGCAGAGAAGATATAAATGAATTGCTTGCCAGGTATTTTGCCAAAGAGGAGCTGACCGGAGCGCAACAGCAGGTTCTGGATGAGTGGATTTCGGCAAACAGGGAGGAGTTTGAACGTATGCAGCGGATAGTAGAAGCGCCTGTAAAGAAACCGGAACCGGCGGAATTCAACGCGGAAGCGGCATGGGAAAAGGTGGAAAGCAGGCTGGAGAACAAATCGTTCTGGCTGGGCATAAGGCCGCATATCGGTATGATGATTTCGGCAGCTGCCTGTGTGCTGTTCGTTGTGGCTCTGGCTACGGGATTCTTTCTGCACAGCCGGGAGGAAGGATATACGGAATTTGCCAACTCGGGCACGAAGCTGAAACGAGTGTGGCTGCCCGACAGTTCGGAAGTGGTGCTTTATCCGCATGCCACGGTGAAGTTCGCACAGGCGGATAAGGATATGGAAAGAGTGGTCCGTCTGAATGGAAAGGCGTTCTTCAGGGTAAGGAAGCTGCACGGACTGACATTCAGGGTGGAAACCGAACAGCTGGATGTAGAGGTACTGGGTACATCGTTTCTGGTGGATGCCGCCGACAGTCAGCAGCCGGGGGTTTTCGTAAAAACCGGAAGGGTACGGGTAAGTGATGACGAAAACGAGGTGGTGATTATCGCCAACGAGAAAGTGGAACTGAAACACGGAGAACTGGAAGTGGGTATAATAGACAACCCGCAGCAGTATTTCGGACAGGATAAATTAATGATGATATTTGATAATGCTCCGATATCGGATGTGGTAAAGGAGATCGAACAGAAAACAGGAATACGGATAGAACTCGGCAAGGGACTGGAAAAGAATCTGGTGACTACCCGGATAGATCATGCTAACGGGGAGGATATTGTCCGCGAACTGGCTTTTCTCTGTGGATGCAAGTACGAAACACTGGAAGAGGATTCGCATTACAGACTGTATAATGAGTAGACTGGAAAGGTATCTCATACTGACGGCAGTTGTCGTGGTATGTGGAATAGCCGGACTGTGGGCACAGAATGCCGGTCCGGTACGTACGGTAGCAGAAGAAACGTTGCATGTCGACGCTTCTTCTGCTACTGTGCTTCAATGGTTCCGCAAGATTGAGCGGGAGAAGCATATCGTGCTGTCGTATAATGCGTCACTCATCGACTTGTCGAGGGTAAGGAAGGTGAATGCCTCGGGAGAGATGACGGTGGGCGAACTGCTGGAGCTGGTGCTCGACGGGTATGTGGTACGGACGGAGTTTGTACCGCCGCGCAAGCTGATGATTCAGGTGAGGGAGAAGGAAAGCTTCTACGTCAGCGGAACGGTGTTCGAGGATGGCAGCAAGGAACGGCTCTACGGGGCTGTGGTATCGCTGGACGACGGCAAGGGGAAGCAGTGGAACTGTATCTCCGACGGTAACGGGGTATTCAAGCTGTATGCGCCGGAGGGTGTGTATAAGTTGAGTGTTTCGTACATGGGCTACAATCCGTACAGCCGGCAGGTGCGGGTGGACAAGGACCGTTTTTTCACAACGACGCTGAAGCCGCTGTTGTTTGAAATCGAAGAGGTGACAGTGGAATCGAACAAGCGCAGTGAGGAACTGGGGGAACTGACTCCTTCGAACATGCTTGCTTTCAGCGGGAATGACTTGTTCTCGCAGATATGGATTCTGCCGGGGGTAACGTCGTCGCTGGCGGGGAGCAACCTGCAAGTGGACGGCGGAAGCAACGACGAGAACCAGTTTCTGCTGGACGGGGTTCCGGTGTTTCATCCGGGGCATATCAACTCGCTGCTGCCTATTTTCAACGGCGACGCGGTGAAGAACATGGTGTTTCACAAAGGTTTTTTCGATACGCATCTGGAGGGCAGGCTTTCGTCGGTGACGGAGGTGAACCTGAAGGAGGGTAACAAGCAGGAGCATGTAGGTACGCTGACGCTGGATATGCCGGCGGCTTCGGCCACGCTGGAAGGACCGATCGTGAAGGACAAGCTGTCGTACATGGTGAGTGCCCGAAGGAGCTGGCTGGATTTCTTCGACAGGCTGCTGTCGGAAGAGAACCGGCTGAATCATGCTTCGTACGACTACAATGCGAAACTGTCGTATGCCTTGTCGAAGGTGAGTTCGCTCAGCTTCCTGGCATACGGTGCGAGGGATGATTATCATCTGCCGCTGCTGGACGAGGAGGAGAACACGTCGGTACTGCGGTGGGAGAATCAGGTATATCAGCTGGCGTATCATACGCAGGCGGGCAAGCTGGGCAACCGTACGGCGGTGTTTTACTCGTCGCATACGAACCGGGCACGGAGCGAGATGCTGGGCACGGAAACCGACGGGTATATACGCAGCGGCATACGGTCGGTGAACGTATCGACGGAATTCGACTATGCGTTCGAGAATATTTACCGTGCGCAGTGGGGAGCCAAATACTCACACGAGGTGTACGAGCTGGCTTCGTTCGACACGGATGCCGGTGTGCGCCATGAGCCGGTAAATCAGGTATCGCTGTTCTACGACAATCATATACGGATATCTCCACGGGTGTCGGTACAGGTAGGAGTACACGGCGTGGGCTATCTGCCGCGCAACCACCGTCCGTATTACAGCATCCAGCCGCGCATGTCGGTGAAGTATTTTCCGGGAGAGGAAGACATGCTGTACTTCAACTTCTCGAAGATGGAGCAGTTCTATCATTGCCTGAGGCTGTTCAGCTGGGACTTGCCTACGGATTTCCGCATGCCGAGCATTGACGGTTACAAGCCGCGCTCGTCGGAACACTACGAGGCGGGATGGAAGCATTTCCTCGGCAACGGGATGCTGGAGGTTTCGGCATACTACAAGACACGGAGGAATGTGGTGGCCCTGCGTCCGGAGGTGTTCGTGGAAGACGGACAGTGGCAGGAGTATATCATGGTGGGAAACGGCGACAGCTACGGGACCAGGATGTATTTCTACAAGAACTGGAAGCGGTGGAAGCTGCAACTGTCGTATACGTACGCACGAAGTCGGGAGTGGTTCGGCGAACTGCCCGACAACGGCAAGATGCCTTCGATGTACGACATTCCGCATCAGCTGAACACGGCCCTGTCGTATCAGCTGAACATGCGCTCGCTAATTTCGGTGGGAGGTATGATGCGTTCGGGAAAGATGCTGGATCTTGACGAGAATTTCGATCCGCTACCGGCATCGGAGTTCCGGAAACAGCGCATGCCAATGAACTACCGCATAGACGTGGGATATGCTTACCGGAAGTCGTTCGGCAGGAAACTGCTGTCGCTGCGTCTGGGACTGTATAACGTGCTGGGTAATCCGCCGGAGGAAGAGATCCTGAGTTTTTATTCGGTACACTGGAAGAGCAACTGCCTGCCGTATGCGGGCGTCAGTTTCCGATTTTAGTACAGACACGAAAGAAGGCTACACGGTCACTTCATGCGGGCGGCACACTCGCGGCACACGCCCTTTACCATGTAGTTGATGCTATGCAGACGGAAGCCTTCGGGCAGGTCGACAACGGGAATGTGGATGGACGGAAAGCAGAAGGTACGGTGACAGACCTCGCAGTAGAAATGCGTGTGCATGTCGTCGACGGTGCAGGTGTCTTCGTCGGGACAGACCTCGTACTTCAGTGAGCCGCTGCCGTCTTCGATGTCGTGTACCACGTGGTGCGCCAGAAAATGATTCAGCGTACGGAAGATGGTGGAGCGGTCGACAGTGCCCAGAAGTGTTTCAAGCTCGATGAGCGACAGGGCACACGGGGATTCGAGCATGGCTTTCAGCACCAGGATGCGTACGGCTGTAGGTTTTACTCCTTTCTTTTCGAGTCTGACGGCATAAATCTCATTTGTTTCCATGATGTTTTTATTATTTTCTGCTGTTCCGTTGACGCAAAGATAGGCATCTTTTATTGCAACCCAGTTGCATCGAGCTGTCCGGAATAATGAATGGGCTGTCTATTGCGCATGGTGACATGGATGTTTGCCGAACCGTCGTCGTACAAGTCGACCGAGAACCTGAAGTTGTCTTCACTGGTCGTAGCCTCGAACGTTATCCGGTAGCGGTCTTTCTTGAGCTTGCTGGAGTAGTTTTCTACGGGAGCCTTGAAGCGCAACCCCTCTCCTCCTCCATAGGGTATCTGATAGGCCCTGCCGTAGTAAGGCAGATAGACATCGACGGAGTCTTTTTTCATCTGCAATCCGTAAGGAGTAGTCAGCGGAATGCTTCTGCCGCTCATAGGATATGCCATGCTTGCCTCCAGCTTGAATGTGCGGCCGTTGACCTGTTCGCCGACATAAGTCTTGAGGGCCTCTTTCTTTTCCTCACGGGTCTGTGCACCCAATGTGCCTGCCACCAGCAGGAACAGTACAGCAACGATAAGATATCGGAATGTTTTCATAAGTTTCTCCTTTCTGATTGGTTGACCGGTGCAAGATAAACAAAAAAATCTGTTATCCATCCTCCGGAACAGAGAATGAATAACAGATTTAATTAAAATTCAGTTATTTATAATTATCGAACCTGAATAACCAGATAGCGTGATACGCTCCAGAACTGGTTAGGGTTAGTAATCTTCAAAGTAAGCTGTCCCTTGTCGTCCTTAGCAAGTTCGTATGAACCGGCAGGATGAGTAGTCAGCAGCGTAGCACGCTTAGAGTACAACTTGATTTCTTTATCCTTACGGATATCGATTTCTGTAAAGTAGTCTTTATTGAACTCATTGTCTTTCAGCACATCACCACGGTTCAGAATCTTCTGGTCTTTCAGTTCCGACTTCGTACCGAATACATACCATGCAGTGTTGAGGGCCTTGTCCTGTGCAGCAACGGTCTTTGTCTTAGCCTCGTTTTCGGCAGTCAGCTGGTCGACGTTCTTGTTCAGATCGGAAACAGCCTCATCGAGTTCGGCAATACGGATATTCTTCGAAGCCAGTTCAGCCTGAAGGGTTTCAATCTGGCGTTGTTTTTCTTCCAGCTGGGCAGTCAGGTTCTTGATAGCCTTTTTGAGCTGTGCCGACTGGTAGTTGCTGTTCTTAAGCTGTTCTTCCAGTTTGGCAATCTGTTCACGGTTTGATTTCAGTTTTTCGCTGATAAAGCGGATATCTTCCTTAATCTTGTCGGCGCTTGATTTGTTTTCGATAGCATCGCCGGTAAGATCCACACGGTTTTCAGCTTCATTGATTTCGCGGAAGCCTTCCTGAATTTCATTGAATGCTCCCATTATTTCATCCAGTTCGGCATCGCGGTTAGACAATTCGATCATCAGCGAGTCGTTCTGAAGTTTCAACGCATCTTTATTCTGACCTGCATTGTTACAAGAAGCAAGCACGGCCGCAGCACATAATGAAAATAAAACAACCTTCTTCATAGTTTTTTATCTGTTTAGAATTTATAACTTCAATCTTCTTTTCCTGCCAGTATAATGACAATCTCTCCTCTCGGCTCGGTAGCCGTGAAGTGTGCAATGACTTCCTGCAAGGTTCCCCGCACGCTTTCCTCGTGTATCTTGGATATCTCACGGCAGACAGAAACCTGACGTTCGGGACCGAATATCTCGGCAAACTGGGTAAGCGTTTTCACCAGCCGGTAGGGTGACTCGTAGAAAATCATCGTGCGCGTTTCTTCTACCAGACCGTTCAGACGGGTCATGCGTCCTTTCTTCTGAGGCAGGAAGCCTTCGAAGCAGAAACGTTCGTCGGGCAGGCCTGAAGCCACCAGTGCCGGAACGAAAGCCGTAGCTCCCGGAAGACACTGTACCTCGATATCGTTTTTCACACATTCGCGTACCACCAGGAAGCCGGGATCGGATATGCCCGGAGTTCCCGCATCGGAAACCAGTGCAATGGTTTCGCCTGCCTTCAACCGGTTGATAATCCCCTCTACCGTCTTATGCTCATTGAACTTATGATAAGACTGCATCGCATTCTTGATTTCGAAATGTTTCAGCAAAATGCCCGACGTGCGCGTATCTTCCGCCAGAATCAGGTCAGCTTCCTTCAAGATACGGATGGCACGAAAGGTCATATCTTCCAAATTACCCACAGGAGTAGGAACAACATATAATCTTCCCATACAATATTTCAACTGTTAATATAGCAAAGATAGAAAGTTTTTAATCTCACTAGTTAATTTCATTCAATATTTAACAGTTGTTGTGTATAAAATAGCCGAAAAATGAAATTTCAGATAGAAGATAAGGCAAATTAACGACACAAATTGTATTTTTGCACCAAATTTTTGAACCAATGGTTGTTTTTTCAGAAGATCATACACATGAAACGTGCCGCAGAGGAAGAATAGAAGTTGTCTGCGGTTCGATGTTTTCGGGCAAGACAGAAGAACTGATCCGCCGCCTGAAGCGTGCTACCTTTGCCCGCCAGCGGGTAGAAATATTCAAGCCGGCCATCGATACGCGCTACTCGGAAGCGGAAGTGGTTTCGCACGACAACAATTCGATTCCTTCTACTCCGGTAGACTCGTCGGCAAGCATCCTGCTGTTCAGCTCGGAAATTGATGTAGTGGGCATAGACGAAGCGCAATTCTTCGACGACGGACTGGTGAACGTATGCAACGAACTTGCCGACAGAGGGGTGAGAGTAATCATTGCCGGACTGGACATGGACTTTAAAGGTGTGCCTTTCGGTCCGATGCCTGCCCTGTGTGCCATCGCCGACGAGGTGACCAAGGTGCATGCCATCTGCGTGAAGTGCGGAGATCTGGCCTATGTTTCACACCGTACCGTAGCCAACGACAAACGGGTGTTGCTGGGAGAAAAGGAAGAATACGAGCCTCTGTGCAGATGTTGTTACCGGAAAGCGGTAGAAGAGGAAAAAAAGGCTCAGGCAAGTCATTCGTAAAGATCCGGCCGGCCAGAATGGAACGGCAGACTGGCGCCCGAGAATAAATAAGGAGATAAAAAGCGGCTGCCGGCATGTAAAAAATCAGGCTGTCCGTATGTAAGAAACCCGGCAGGAACGGGAATCTACAAGATTTCAGGAAAACCGGTTTGTAAAGGCTTATTTTTTTCGAAAGCAAAATACGCTATAAATCAGCAAGATAAAAACGTAAAGGAAAATTTATTTGAAAAAACTCGCCAAAACATTTGGCAGTTTCACTCAAAACACCTACCTTTGCACTCGCAATCAGGAAATGAATGCAACACAGATTTGATTCGCTAGCTCAGCAGGTAGAGCACAACACTTTTAATGTTGGGGTCTTGGGTTCGAGCCCCAAGCGGATCACCAAAAGAAAACCATCGATAACTAAATTATCGGTGGTTTTTCTTTTTTATATATTCCGATGAAAAAACTGCCCAGACATAGAGTTTCCGATATTTCCGATACTGGCATACACCTTCGTGTATTTTCAGCAGACGGCATGCAGCATACCCCTGTCGACTATGCGCATCAGGATGACTACTATATGTTCGGCTTCGTCGAATCGGGTGAATGTGACATCCATATAGACTTCAACAGCTACAGACTGACGGCGCATTGTGCCGCTCTGGTATTACCCGGACAGGTACACAGCTTTGTACAGGCTACCGGACTGAATGCCTATATACTGATGATTGACAGCGCATTCATTGAAGAAAATTCCAAAAGATCCTTTGAACAATATACACTTGGCACACAGACGGTAGAACTGTCACCGGAACAGCAGACTGAACTTACATCGCTGTTTACCATCCTGGCCGGCAAACTGGCACAGACTGGCAAACATCCACAGGCACTGGCACTGCACCTGTCGCTTGCCATCATCGACATCATCGGAGAAGCTATCACCTCCAAGCAAACGGCTCATAGCCTGCCCCAACGTTATGTGGAGCATACCATCACCTTCAGGAACCTGCTCAAACAGCATATAGAGCACAGCCATAGTCCCAGTTACTATGCACGCATGATGAATATCTCGCTCATGTATCTCAACGAAGCGGTAAAAGGGACGACGGGGTTCAGTGTCAGCCAGAACATACAATATGAAATTGTGACAAGAGCCAAACGGAGCCTGATATATACCAGTAAAAGCGTAAAGGAAATAGCTCAGGAACTCGGATTTGAAGATTACGCTTACTTTACCCGGCTCTTTTCGAAAACAGCAGGAATATCTCCAACCGACTTCCGCAAAAACCATAAATAGTCCAAGTACTCCCCTATCTTATCCATTGCCTCCGTTTCTTCATCGGGCTAACTTTGCATCCGGAACAACACGAAGTATGTATGCCGGACATACCCCGAACTGTACCGGCTAACCCTAACAAATAATAATCATGAAGAAACAAAGAACATTCTACATCGACCTCGTTCTGGCAGCTATATGTCTGCTCACTCTTATTACCGGTCTGATTATCCATGCGGCAGGTCATGGTATCGTACAGTCAAATGTAAAAATCTGGAGAGTTACACATATCGTATGGGGAGTATTGTTTCTCATCCTATCCACTGGACACATAAGGGCTCACCGGGAATGGTATAAAAGCTTGCCCGAAAGATTCAGGCAACGCAGCAAGGTTACGGTTTGTCTGTCGGCCGTTTATTTACTGACAAGTGCGACAGGCCTCATCCTGATATTGCATCGGGAAAATGCCGGCACTCATTTAGGAATACTGCATTATCAGGCAGGTATCCTGTTCGGCATACTGGCAATCTGGCATCTGTGCGGACGTATGAAAATACTCCTGACAATGAGAAAAAACTTCCCCCTTCCTGCTTCGCATCACAAAGCCGAAAGAGGGAAGAACATATTTATCTGCAAAGATTAACTAAAAACTTATTTCAATTCAAATACGGTTTTCGACTTTATATCTTCCGCAGAAGCAGCTATAACAGCCTCGAATTTTCCAGGTTCTGCAATCCATTTATGCTGCTTATCATCAAAAAAGCTCAAAGACGATTTGTCTATTGTAAAAGAAACTGTTTTAGTTTCTCCAGCAGCCAGTTTGACTTTACAGAAACCTTTTAATTCTTTTTCCGGACGAGAAAGTGAGCTCTTTTTATCACAAATATAAAGCTGAACGATTTCTGCTCCTTCTCTCTTGCCCACATTAGTAACAGGGACTGTCAGCACAATTTTTCCATCCTGAGTCATTTCTTTAGAATCCAGCGTAACCTTGCCGTACTCAAACTGAGTATAACTTAATCCATGTCCAAAGGCAAACAAAGGCTTAATATTTTCTTTATCGAGCCAACGGTAACCCACAAAAATACCTTCATTGTATTTCGCATCCCAGATATTCTCGTTCTCTCTCTTTACACCAGGATATTCACCCAATTTATGAGCTCCAACATCTTCCAGACAAACAGGGAAGGTAAAAGGAAGTTTACCTGAAGGATTGACATCTCCCAAAAGGACAGATGCTATGGCGCTTCCGGCCTCACTGCCTAAAAACCATGCCTGAACAATAGACGGCACAGATTTCACCCAAGGCATAGCAACGGCATTACCCGATATGTTTACGACAATCAAGTTTTTGTTCACTTTTGACAAAGCTTCTATCAGCTGATCTTGTCCGTAGGGCAATCCCAGCTGTGCACGGTCTGCATCTTCACAATCCTGTCCTGCACTTTTATTTAAACCACCAAAGAAGATTACATAATCGCATTCTTTTGCCAGGCTGACAGCCTCAGCAATCAGTTCTTCCGGCGAACGGTTATCTGACAAATCCTGTCCTGTAACAACTCCGTTGTATTCGCCACTGGCATCTCCGACATATCCTCTTGCAAAAAGAACTTCTGCCTTGCCGGCAACTCTCTTTTTCAAGCCATCGAGCGGTGAAATTTCATGTTTTACCTTCAAAGAAGAGCTACCTCCGCCAACGGTCATCATCTTCAACGCATTCTCGCCAATTACTGCAATTTTTGAAGCTTTATTCAAATCAATCGGAAGCACATTTCCTTTATTCTGAAGCAACACGATACCTTCTTCTGCAATGGTACGGGCCGCATCAAAATGCTCAGGACTTCCCATAGACCCGAAAGGACGATTGCGGTTCATTGTCGTACGGAATGAAAGACGAAGGATGCGACGAACTTTCTCGTCCAGCTCTTTGGTTGTATATTTACCCGATTTAATTTTATCCAGATAAGCTTTAGCCAGATAATAATTGTCATAAGCATTACTTGCTCCGTTCGACAGTCCGTTGGTCCAACTTCCGAACTCTAAGTCCAAACCGTTAGTAATGGCCTCGTCAGTATCGTGAGTACCACCCCAGTCGCTGACAACAACTCCGTCAAATCCCCATTCACCTTTCAATATATCATTCAGAAGATATTGATTATGGCAGCAATGCTGGTCTTTATAAAGATTATATGCTCCCATGATACTCCATGCATGACCTTCTTGCACCGCAGCTTTAAAGGCAGGCAGATAAATCTCATACAAAGCTCTGTCATCGACAATTACATTGGTTGTATGGCGATTGACTTCATGATTATTCAGAGCATAATGCTTTACACAGGCAGCAACGCCATTACTTTGAACCCCTTGTACATAAGGAACTACCATCTTGCTGCTCAGATAAGGATCTTCTCCCATATATTCAAAGTTACGTCCATTCAAGGGTGTACGATAAATATTTACGCCCGGTCCTAATAAAATAGTTTTATTTCGATAGCGAGCCTCTTCACCGATACTCTTGCCATACAACAAAGCCATGTCAGGATTCCAGGTCGCAGCCAGACATGTTAATGCCGGAAATGCAACACATGAATCGTTTGTCCATCCGGCCTGATCCCATTCGTCCCACAAAACCTCCGGACGAATACCATGAGGTCCGTCAGTACACCAGATCTCAGGAATACCCAAACGGGAAACACCGGGAGAACAGAACTTAGACTGAGCATGAATCATAGCAATTTTCTCTTCCAGTGTCATTCTGGACAAGGCATCTTCAATACGTAACTCAACAGGCTTTGTATCATCTAAATAAACAGGTGTATCGACAGACTGCGCCGAAACAGAGGCAAACAGAACAAACGCCAACGCACCTAACAATATTTGTTTTTTCATGATATTAAATGTTTTATGATATTTCAAGAACTATTTCAACTATTGAAAACTAAAACCTAACGAGTGAATATATTCCTTTTGAGGTATGCAATATCTCCTGCATCATACCACAGCTGTTCTTGCAAAGTTAACCAAAATTCAGAAAAAAAGATTAAAATCCGTTTCGCAATATTTACCGGCCAGGCATAACTTCAATAAAAAAAATTTCCTTTACACGCTTACTTCATGACAAACACAAAGTTTACGCATAAAGGAAATTTCCCTGTATAGTATATGTTCAATTATCAGAACAGCTTGCTAGGATATTCTCCAGAGTCGGCAAGAGCCTGCAATTTATCAACTACACCCTGACGGTCGGCTGCATATGTTACTCCAAACCAGCGAGAAGTAGTATCAAGAACTTCTACTGTAGCAGTACCATCGTTGATCAGCTTATTGACCATGAGCGGAATGTAGTATTCAGCTTTAGGCTTATCGATGTTTTCTTTCAGGAAGTCGATGAAATATTCTTCAGAGTAGTTGAAATAGTCAGGAGTGAAGCCCCACATATTCATTGAAACCGGAGTGTTATCTTCGATGCCTACCCATTCGCCATTTTCATCTTTATAAGAAACGACACCGTTAATACGCATAATTTCAGTACGTTCTACTACTGTTGTCAGATGTCTGTTTTCGTCGGTAGAACAGATACCGCGAGCTACTGTACCACTTTCACTCAGGGTATTTCCAACACGGAATCCTACCATACAATATGTATTCTTAGCTCCTTCAGGAAGTTCAGACAAGAATTTACCGATTACGGCAAAACTGTCACGTCCGTAGAAGTCGTCAGCATTGATTACGGCAAAAGGTTCACGGATAACTTCCTTACCCATCAACACTGCATGGTTTGTACCCCATGGTTTTACACGTTCAGCCGGACAAGTAAATCCTTCAGGAAGCTTGTCGATGCTTTGAAATACTACTTCTACTGGAATATGGTTTTCGTACTTGCTGATGATTTTCTTACGGAAATCTTCTTCAAAATCTTTTCTGATTACGAATACAATCTTTCCAAATCCGCCACGGATAGCATCAAAAATGGAATAGTCCATAATTGTTTCACCATTGGGTCCCAGACCGTCAAGCTGTTTCAAACCTCCATAACGACTTCCCATTCCGGCAGCCAGAACAAACAAAGTTGGTTTCATAATATATCTTTTAAAATTAAGTTATAGCACAAAGGTAAAGAATTTATATAAATACAACTAAATAGTTCCAGAACAAAATGAATACTAATTCGGTTATTTTATATAAATTCGCACAAACAATACAGCTTGACTTGGCCTATGAAAAAATATCTGCGATGGACAGGGATCGCCGTAGCATCTCCGTTCATATTATTTATATTGCTATGTATTCTGATATACATACCTCCTATTCAGAATTTTCTGGTAAACACGGCTACACGCTACGCATCCGAAGCCACAGGTATGCAAATCTCGATAGGAAGAATCTCTCTTTCATTTCCGTTAGATTTGGTAGTAAACAATACCGTAATTATCGACAAGCAGGATACCATACTGAATGCCAAGAAATTAACAGCGAAGATCCAGTTGACTCCCCTGCTGAGAAAGAAAATCGAACTTGACGGTCTGGAGTTGAGCAAGGCATCTGTAAATACGGCAAACCTCATCGAAGGTATGACGCTGAAAGGAAATCTGGGAGAGCTATTCGTATCCTCACATGGCGTAGAGCTCGATCCGGAAACTGCCATTGTCAACACTCTTTCTTTAAAGGATACTCATTTATCCATCTGCATGGCCGATACTACAGCCTCAGATACGACCAGCTCGCAACCGGTTTTCTGGAAAATACAACTGAAAAATGTTGATTTCGAAAACGTTTCGTTTGCCATGCAAATGCCGCTGGATACATTCAGCATGTCAACATCGCTCGAAAAGCTTTCTCTACGGAACGGACTGGTCGACTTGCATAAGTCGGCATACTCGGCTGGTTCACTTAAACTGACAAACGGTAGTGCTTATCTTGATACCAATACACTTCCTGCTGCCGAAGGATTCGATGCATCGCATATCGGAATAACCAACATCAAGCTGGATGTAGATTCTGCCTACTATGCCGGAAATGATATCTATGCCAATATACGCGACTTCAACTTAAAGGAACGCTCCGGACTGGAAATTGTTTCAACAAAAGGAAAACTGGTATCGGATGCCAAGACACTGAAAGTTCCGTCGTTGCAGATAACAACCCCCGATTCGTATCTCGAATTCAGCGCATCTATGGACTGGGAGGCGACTGATGCTGAAAAAGACGGTATGATCAATGCTCGTCTGATGGCTGACATCGGCAAGAATGATTTACTGAAGGTTATCACCGGAATGCCGGAAGATTTCATTAAAAAATATCCGTCTGCCCCATTGCAGATACGTGCCGGCATAGACGGAAACTTGAAGGAGATTCGTCTTACCACGCTCTCGGCAAGCATTCAGGATGCTTTCCGTGCACAGGCTACGGGAAGTATTACGTTGCCTATGGACAGTCTCCAGAGAAACGGTAACATCAACTTATCGGTAGAAACGGGCAACTTGAACTTTGTAGAAAGTATGCTCAGCGGTGTCGTGCTGCCACATGGCATGAAACTGGAAGGAGAAGCTTCGGTCAACGGCAGTCTGCTCGGAGCAAACATGCAGTTCTTTCCGGGCAAAAAAGCCAACGTTATTTTAAAAGCTGACTATGATTTGCAAAAAGAAGGCTATCTGGTCGACCTGAATATCGACAGCCTCAACATACACGAGTTTATGCCGCATGATTCGATATTCGGACTTTCGGCTTCACTGCATGCCGAAGGAAACGGATTCGACTTTTTCTCTCCGAAAACATCCGCTCTGCTGAAGGGTGAGGTTTCACACTTCCGATATGGCTCGCTTCTGTTCTCCGGAGTCACACTCGATGCCGGCCTGAAGCACTCTCAGGCTTCAATGATGCTGAATGTCAACAACCGTGCAATAGACGTATCGGCCAATTTGCAGGCATTGCTTCAGCCGAATATGATAAAGGCCGACCTGAACACCCATGTGCGGCTGTTAGACTGGCAGGCGTTGTCACTTATGAGTACGCCTTTCAGTTCGTCGATGAACATCGAGGTGCATGCACAGACGGATATGAAGCAACGCCACAAAGCACGTGCTACCGTCAGCGGTATACAGCTCGTAACAGCCGAAAGAAACTTCAGGACCAAAGACCTGCATGCCGGTTTCGATATGGCTACCGATTCGGTAAGGGGATATGTCAATGCAGGCGATTTGACTTTCCTGTTCAAATCGGCCAACAGCCTCGACAAGTTTATGAGCAAGAGCGACCTGGTAGCCAAGGAGTTTGGAGAGCAGTGGAAGAAAAAACACATAAATCAGCGCCTGATCAGAGAAATGCTGCCTTCGGCACAACTGAAAGTATTCTCCGGATCAGACAATCCGGTGGCCAACTTCCTGGCTTCACAGCATGTAAACTACAATCGTCTGCGGGCCAGCTTCAGCACTTCGCCGGAAGACGGATTAAACGGTTCCATCGACTTGTACGGCTTGCGAACCGACAGTCTTCAACTGGATACGATTTACTTCAAGACGCTGCAAGACTCTGTGCAGGTGAAATTCTACAGTGGTGTAAAGGCTCTTGCCAACAAACGTCAGGAAGCCTTCGACATTTCACTGAACGGATATATCGGATCTACCGATGCACAACTGGCAATAGGTTACCTGAACGGTAAAAGAGAAACCGGAGTTGATCTCGGTCTGAAGGCACAGCTACGCCCCAACGGCATCAGCATGCACATCACTCCGGACAATCCTACTCTGGTATATCGTCCGTTTAAGGTGAACCCCGATAACTATATCTATCTGAGCGACGAGGGACGTATCCATGCCGACGTCAAGATATACGATGAGAATCATTCCGGATTATCCTTATATTCTACTCCGGACTCTCTCGTACAGCAGGATCTTACCGTAGCTCTCAACCAGATAGACATCGCTGAGTTCCGGCGCATCATCCCATATATGCCCGACATAGCCGGCTTTATCAACGCCGAGGCACACTATATACAAAGCGAATCGAGCATGCAAGTTGCAACCGACATAGGAATCAACAACCTTGCCTACAACAAACAACAGCTGGGCAACTGGGAAATGAGTGCCGTATATCTGCCTAAAGAAACAGGAGAACACAGCATAGACGGCTTCCTGATGCTGAACGACGAGGAAATAATGAGCCTGAACGGAACGTACCTTTCTGCCACGGGGAAAAATGATAAAGATAATCTGACGGCAGATGTGAACCTGCATCATCTGCCGCTGAAGGTAGCCAATGCATTCATTCCTGATGACATGGCCAGGCTGAAGGGCGACCTGGACGGTTCGATTTCCATAGAGGGTTCCACGTCACAGCCCGTCTTGAACGGAGAACTGGGACTTGACAGTGTAATAATCAATATTCCACAGGCTTCACTGAACCTGCAACTCGACAACCGGCCGCTGAAGATTGAGAACAGCCGACTGAAATTCGAACGCTTCAACATCTTTACCAAGGGAAAGACACCGTTCAGCATAGACGGTTACGTAGACATGACCGACATGGCTGCTATGGATATAAACCTGAAAATGGAAGCGCATAACTTTGAGCTGATCAATGCCAAACAGACCAAAGAGTCGCTGGTACACGGTAAGATTTATGTCGATGTAAATGCCATGCTGAAAGGACGACCGGATGCCCTTACCATGAGAGGCAACATGAATATTTTAGGAAGCAGTGATTTCACTTATGTACTGAAAGACTCTCCGCTGACCGTAGAAGACCGCCTGAATGAAACTGTCACTTTTGTGGACTTCAGCGATACGACTCACATAGCCAAACCTCACATTCCTGCCATGTCGCTGGGAGGTATGGACATTTTGATGACACTTCACATCGACGAGGCTGTGCAGGCACGCGTCAACTTAAATGAAAGCGGAAGCAACTACATGCTGCTGGAAGGTGGAGGCGACTTGTCGTTCCAGTATCAGCCCGACGGAAACATGCTGCTCAACGGCCGTTATTCGCTGATGAGCGGAGAAATGAAATACGAAATGCCTATCATCCCGCTGAAGACTTTCTACATTCAGGATGGAAGCTATATCGAATGGACCGGAAACGTTATGAACCCGAATCTGAACATAAAGGCTTCGGAACGGGTGCGTGCCTCGGTTTCTTCCGATGGAGAAAGTACGCGTATGGTGAACTTCAACGTGGGAGTGAATCTGACAAACCGTCTGGAAGATCTGGGCTTTACCTTCACACTCGAAGCTCCCGACGACGGTGCCATGCAGAACGAACTCGCTGTCAAATCGGCCGAAGAGAAAAACAAGCTGGCTGTCACCATGCTGGTTACGGGTATATATATGTCAGAAAGCAATACCGGAGGCAAAGGATTCGACACCAACAGTATGCTGAACTCGTTCCTGCAAAGTGAGATAAACAAGATAGCAGGAAATGCACTGAAAACAATAGATATAAACTTCGGTATGGAAACGACCGATGAAGGCGAAACCGGAAATACCCGTACGGATTATAACTTCCAGTTTGCCAAACGATTCTGGAACAACCGCTTCCAGGTTATCATCGGAGGAAAAATATCTACCGGAAACGATGTACAGCAGCAAGACGAGTCGTTTATCGACAACATTTCGCTGGAATACCGTCTGGACAACAGCGGTACACGCTACATCAAGATTTTCCACGACAAGAATTACGAAAGCATACTCGACGGTGAAGTGATAGAAACAGGAGCTGGTATCGTACTGAGAAAGAAAGTGAGCAAACTAAGCGAACTGTTCATCTTCCGCTCCCGCAAAAAGAAACAGCCCGAACAAACAACAGAAAACTGATTGAAGCATAATTACATATCCATGAAGAAATATAAAACATATCATATCCTGACGCTTCTGCTTGCAGCCATGATGGCTGTATCATGCTCTACGACAAAGCACTTGCCGGAAGGGGAAACCTTGTATCTGGGATTGAAGAAAGTAACCATCAACAACGAAGACAAGAGCAAGGCAGGACAAAAGGCACTTGCCGAAGCGGAAGGAGCTATCAGCATTGCTCCGAACAACGCCATCGTGGTAAAGCCCAACATCCGTTTTCCGATACCTTTCGGACTATGGATATACAATCGCTTTGAAAGGTATGAAAAAGGCTTCGGAAAGTGGATATTCAAAAAACTGGCTGCCAAACCGGTATATGTTTCTACCGTAAATCCAGAAACCCGAATAAAAGTAGCGTCCAATCTGCTGCACGACTACGGGTATTTCGACGGAAAAGTAACTTATCGGGTAGACAGTACCCGTAACCCGCGGGCTGTAAAACTGAGTTACGACATCGATATGGGAAATCCGTACTACATAGATACCGTGACATACGAAGGATTCAGACCACAAACCGACAGTCTGATTCATGCACATTTCGACGAACGGCTGATACACAGCGGAGATAATTTCGACGTGACGGTCCTGAATCAGGAACGGCAGCGTCTGATAGACCTCTTCCGCGACAACGGATACTACTACGCAAGAAATGAATTCATCACTTTCCTTGCCGATACAATCATGCGCAAAGGGTACGTCAAGCTAAAGATTGTACCCCGGCAAAGTATTCCCGAAGAAGCCCTCCGCACGTATCATATCGGACATACTTCTGTGTACCTGACGGGATATAACGGTGAACAGCCTGACGACTCACTGAAGCTGCGCAACTTTACTATCTATTACTCCGGAAAGAAGCCGGGCATCCGCTACGGCGTACTGCGCAAGCGTTTCCTGTACCGTAAGGGAGAAGTCTATTCGCAGACCAGACAAAACTATACCCAAGAAGCTCTGGCACGACTGGGTGTGTTCAAGTTCAGCGAGTTTCAATATACTCCCCGTACAGGAGCAGAAAAAGATACACTCGACGTACGCGTGAATGCCATGTTCGACTTGCCCTACAACAGTGAGCTGGAGCTTAACGTCACTACCAAGAGTACCAAGCAGACCGGTCCCGGAGCCATATTCAACCTGTCGCGCAAAAACTTCCGCCGCATGGGAGCCTCACTCAATCTGGAGCTGAAAGGTTCATACGAATGGCAGACCAGCTCAACCGTCGACGGCGACAAGTCTGTTATGAACTCCTACGAACTAGGAGCAGCCCTGTCACTGGAGTTCCCTCGCCTTGTACTTCCGTGGGTACGCGACCGCATTGACCCGTTCCGCTTCCCGTCGCAAACGAACTTCAAGATTTATGCCGAACAGGTAAACCGTGCCCGATACTTCAAGATGCTGTCTTTCGGAGGAACCGTTTCGTACAGTTTCCGTCCGTCCAGAAGCATGAAACATACCGTAACACCGCTCCATCTGGCGTTCAATCATTTGCAGCACCGTACGGCTACATTCGACTCGATTGCACAGGCCAACCCCATGCTGTTTCACAGTCTGGACGACCAGTTCATCCCTTCGGTCACCTATACCTTTACCTACGATGATTCATGGCGTCACCGCCGGATGCGAATATGGTGGGAAAACTCTTTCAGCTCGGCAGGTAATGTCACCTCACTTATTTATGCAGCCTTCGGCAAGAGTCTGAAAGAAAGAGAAAAGAAATTCCTCGGAACTCCATTTGCACAGTTCCTGAAGTTCTCGAGCGAAATACGACCGCTTTACTACATCAACGACAAGCAGCAGATTGCCGGACGACTGATGGCCGGAGTAATCTGGGCATACGGTAACAAGACCATTGCTCCCTATAACGAACAGTTCTACGTAGGAGGAGCCAACAGCATACGTGCTTTCACGGTACGTTCTATCGGTCCCGGACGCTTTCATCCGGCCGAAAACGCAGCCTATTCGTACGTAGACGAAACGGGAGATATCAAGCTGGAAGCCAACCTGGAGTATCGCTTCCGCATTTTCTCCAACCTTTTCGGAGGCAATCTGAACGGAGCATTGTTTCTCGATGCCGGAAACGTATGGCTGATGCGGAAAGACGAAGCACGTCCCGATGCGCAGTTTACATTCAACAAGTTCTTCGACAATATTGCACTGGGAACGGGTCTGGGTATCCGATACGACTTGTCTTTCCTTGTACTTCGCCTCGACTGGGGAGTAGCCCTGCACGTACCTTACGAAACAGGAATCTCCAAATACTACAACATACCGAACTTCAAGGACGGAATGGGTATCCACTTCGCAATCGGTTATCCGTTCTGATACAAGCAGGAAAAACAGAATCATTCTTTACATAGATTACAAAACAAGCTGAAGTTTTCCAGAAATAACGTGCTATTTTCCGGAAAACTTCAGCTTGTTTTATTCTGTTATTCGTACAACTATCAGATACCTGAAATTCAGGAATCTCAATTATTTGTTTTTCTGCTTTTCACGGTATTCGGTAGGAGTCATGCCAAAGCGTTGCTTGAAGCACTTGCTGAAGTAACGCGGATCGTTGATTCCCACCATATACGAAATCTGTGTCATGTTAAACTCTCCAGTCTCGATAAGCTGGGCAGCACGCTTCACACGCATTTCCTTGATAAATTCTATCGGAGCAAGTCCGGTCAATGATTTCAGCTTCTTGAAGAAGACTGAACGGCTCACAGCCATTTCATGCACCAGATCGTCTACAACAAGTTCTCCATTGTCGATATTCCGTTCCATAAAGTTTGTCAGTTGCTCCAGGAAACGACGGTCCTGCTGCGACATGACATCTACCTCTTCTTCCTCATTTTCCACTTTCGGAGGATTGATATCCATCAGGTGGTCACAATAGAACTGACGCAACTTCTGACGGCGTGCCAGCAGATTATCAACACGTGCTTCGAGGTAAGTAGCACTGAACGGTTTGGTGATATAACTGTCGGCCCCCAGTTCCAGACTCTGCAACTTGGTGTCCATATCGGTCTTTGCAGTAAGCAATACGATTGGAATGTGGCTGGTAGTCAGTTCCTCCCTCAGTTCCTTCACCAGAGTTATTCCGTCCTTCTCGGGCATCATAATATCGCTGATTATGATATCGGGCACATACTTAATGGCTTTCTCCAGTCCTTCCACTCCGTTGGCAGCTTCTATAATACGGAAACGCTGGCTGAAAATGCTCCGCAAGAAGAAGCGCAACTCCAGATTGTCTTCTATGAGCAGCATTGTCTTTGTTTCAGAAACCGATGCCTTGTCAGCCTCATCAGCAGCAAGAACAGCTTCCGGCTTATCCTCCGGTACAGCAACGACAGGAGTTTCGACATCCACAGGCAAGGAATGCTTGGATGCTTCACCGATTATTTCCACGTTATCCGACAAGACAAATTCGGCATTCTCACCGTAATGGTCTTTTCCCTTCAGGAAGTCTACGCTAAAGCAACTGCCTTCTCCTTCCTTACTGTCTACATGTATGCTGGCATGGTGCATTTCCACCAGTTCTTTCACAAGCGAAAGTCCGATGCCAGAACTGTTCGGATTGAACAGGTTCTTATCGAGCAGGGTTTCAAAACGTACAAACAGTGAAGCCTTCTTATTTTCAGAAATACCTATACCCTGATCCTGCACTCCTACGGTAACCGTATCTTCATTTTCATGAATAAATACAGTAATGGTTTTTCCGGGCTGCGTATACTTGAATGCATTCGACAGCAAATTGAAGACTATTTTCTCTACCTTGTCAGCGTCTACCCACAACTTGAGCTTAGGCTGTTCGGTTTCGAAAATAAAATCAATCTTGTTCGACTCGGCTATGGATTCAAAATTCTCCATAATCTTATGTACAAACGCGACGATATCAATCTGTTCGATGCACAGTTTCATCTTGTGATTCTGTATCTTACGGAAATCCAGAATCTGATTGACAAGTCTCAGCATCCGATGTGTATTACGTTCTACCACCTGCAACTGTTCGCGTACGTCCTTACTTAAATCCGAACGTTTCAAGATATATTCCAGCGGCCCTTCTATCAAGGTAAGCGGTGTACGGAGTTCATGAGAGATATTGGTAAAGAAGCGGAGCTTCATGTCCGTTACCTGCTGTTCGACAGACACCTCATGTTTCAACCGGTAAATAACGAAAAGTGTATAGGCTCCAACCAGCAGAATCAGCATAAAGCCTAATGTGTAAATCACATAGGCATAAGGAGTCTCCCAAAACGAAGGCTTGACGGTTATCCGCAAGGCACGTTCGTTCTCCACCCAGATACCGGCTCCGTTGGTAGACTTCACACGAAAGACATAATTACCTTTCGGCAGGTTTGTATAAGTAGCTGTACGCTGTTTACCCACATAATTCCACTCCTTATCGAACCCGTCGAGCATATAGGCATACTTTACATTTTCCGGGAAACTCATATCCAGAGCAGCAAAAGAAAGCGTTACGGTATTTTCCTTATGCGACAAATACAAATGCGACAAACTGTTCAAAGACTCAGGCAATACGGATTCCGGTCTGGGAACAACATCTTTATTGGCTATCTTCAAGCCCGACAATACAATGCCAGGCACATAGGAGTTTTTCCGTATCAGTTCGGGAGTAAAGCACAAAAGTCCTCTGTTTGTTCCGAACAGCAAGCGTCCGTCTTCGGTACGTATTGCCGTACTTTCTTCAAACGAAAGCTCCTCTCCTATCTCCTGCTTCAGATAATTATCAAAATGATGGTTGACAATATCCATCTTGCTCAGACCGCTTTCCGAACCAATCCATATATCTCCTTTCGTATCTTCGGCAAGTGAAGAAAGTACGTCGGTAGGAAGTCCGTCTTTTGCCGAATACGAAGTAAACAGGGCGTTACCTTTTTTATCAAGGCTCTTAAGCTCGTTCAGTCCTCCACCGAAAGTAGCAAAAAACAGACGTCCGTCGTGTGTAAGCAAGATATCGTATATATCGTTGCAACTCAACACTTCACGCTTATTAGGCATGCACACGAACAAATGAAAATCAATCGTATCGGGACGTTCGAACTTTTCACTGAAAGCCAGCAGTCCATTGGAAGTAGCTACCCACAGCATACCTTTTTTGTCGAGCAACATACGACGTGCCTTATAGCAACGTTCCATTGGATACGATTTCAGATTATTGCGCGAGTTTATAAAACGGACACTTCCATCACTCTCCTTTTCGATGTAATCGATACCTCCACCGAAAGTAACAACCCAGATACGACCGTAACTGTCTTCACACAAGTCGTACACATTGTTATGGCTCAGGCTATAGATATCGTTGGCATCGTAAGTATAATGAAGCATCTTATATCCGCTTCCCTGCGGTATCAGCTGAACGATTCCGTTTCCTTTCGTAGCAATCCAGATATTTTTTTTCGAATCCTCTATTATCTTATAGGCAGATCCTCTGAAAGGAGCACCAGTAAGTGATATGCGTCCGTCGACTGTAAGATAACCCTGCAACTGGAAGTCAAGAGAATACACAGAAACTTTACTATTACGTGTACCTATCCACAACTGCTTACGGGAATCCTGACAAAGCGAACGTACCTGATTGGCATTGGTATCGTACTTACAGTTCTGCGGCTTAATCAACTGGAATTCGTTCTTGAAGAATGTAACTTTATCCAGTCCTTTGGAGTGAGTGCCCAGCCATAAATTGCCCTGATGGTCGAGCATCATAGCATGAAGTTTGTTTGAGAAGCGCCATGCATCTGTTCCCACTTCATTATAGAAAGGCTTCAGCTCATTACTTTCTCTGTCGAACCAAGACAGTCCTCCTCCTACCGGATGTACCCACAGATTGCCTTGCTTATCCTCGCAGACAGCAAACTTTGGAGCATCACCCGGTTCTTTTTCAACCGGAACCTGTTCCACCTTGAACACCTCCGTCGACGGATTAAAATGACAGACCGTACCAATCTTGTTTACTTCGAACCAGACCTCATTATGACTGTCGACATATATTGACCGTATCGGATGCTGAGAAAAATCAAATTCATTTTTCAGACCGTAATACTTCAGTGATTCGAGCGCTGCATCTCCCACAACGAAGCCCGACCGGCGGGTAGCCATAATGACCTTTCCTCCGGACAATTCCCGTATGCTTATCACATCGTCCTGCAAGCCCAGGTCTTTCAATTCGAATGTTTCATCCTTCAGCGAGTATTTCCATACCCGTCCTTTATTAGAGGTAAAATATACGTGTCCGTTAACGAATGCAGCCGAAAAAAAAGACTGGTTAGGCCGTCCGGATTCAGGATGCGTATTTACAAAAAAAGGAGTCTGCTTTCCATTATTACCTTCGATGCAAAGCAATCCATCTTTTGTAAGCAGCCACTCTCTGTTTTTCTTATCTAAAAAAACAGTCTTGATAGCAGTACCTTTTTCTTTTGAAGCAGTAGACAAATAAACTTTCGAAGCAAGTGTTCCGGTTTTCCTGTCAGGCACCACTCTGATACCTCCGTTTTTATCAGTAAGCAGCCATACAGTTCCATTATCCAACGGCAAGATAGAAGTTATAACCAGGTCTTTTTCAGCCCCATTTGCCGTAACTTCGGTAAACGCTTCCATCCGCTTATCGAAACGGAATGCCTTCCCATCGTAAGTAATGCACCATACATCTCCATACTTGTCGACCTGCAAATGGTCTACACGATTGGAACTCCATCGCATATCGTTTTCCTTACGGGCCTTATAAACCTTAAAGTCGTAGCCATTGAAGCGATTGATTCCATCCCACGTTGCAAACCATATCATACCGTCGTGATCCTGTACCATATCCATTACCGAATTCTCAGACAGACCATTCTCCTGAGAATAATGAGTAAACGTACAGTTCATTTGTGCCTGAGCTAAAGCACTGACGAACAAAAGCAAAAGGATATAAAAAAATTTTCTCATACTAAATTTCTGCTATTCGGACAAAAATAGGAAAAATTAAATGATTCCGCAAACATGAAAATCGGAGGGAGTCTAAAATTATTTAAAATATTTCCCTTACAGAGATTCACTAGCAACCCAACCGATACGAACAAAAAACGGAGTATCCGCCATTATGCGAATCTCCGTTTTCGAATATTATTTAAAACCGGCGATGGGGAGGACCACCAAATCCTCCATGACGTCCGCCAGGTCCGGGAGGCGCAAAGCCGGGACCTCCCTTACCAGCTCCCTTACCGCCGAACAGGTTCAGACGATAGATGAAGTGTACCATGCAATAGCTATAAATAGCATTATACTCAGTATCCTGACGCATAGCAGCCGTAATTACACGACTGATATTGCTCTGGTTTCTCAATATATCATAGAACTGAATACTTACGGTAGCAGCATTTCCCTTTAAAAAGTCCTGAGAAATCTGAGCGTTCCAGATCAATTCATCGGTATTCATACTCGACTCGGCATATCCTCTGCGGGAGTTCTGCGACAAATCTGTAGAAATGGACATATTCCACGGCAAACGCACATTGGTGCTGGCTCCATAAGCAAACTGGTAAGTATCCAGATTGTTGCTTTCCTGATAACTGTTTCTCGAATGGGTATAATCGAGTGAGCCATTCAGTGAGAACTCCCACCAGTCATTACGGTACGTACCTCTTAAGCGTTCACCCAGCGACAAGCGTTTGGTAATATTCTTGTCTGTATCAGAAACAAGATCCTTCTCGCTTATATAGCTCACCATATTCTGGTAATTTGCTCTGGTAAACGTATTGATGGTATATTTCTTGTTTTTCAAGGCAATGTTAGTTCCCACCATTCCGGTCAGGTTCCAGTTTCCGTTAATATTTTCAGGAGTAGTAACATATCCACCGGTTTCCGGATCGTAGACTTTGCGGTCGCTTATATTGTTCATGATATTCTGGTAACGGAAAAATGAAAACATTCCCCGTTGTTTTTCCGTATTAAAGAAATTATATTCGGCACGCAATTCATTTGTAAATGTCGGCTTCAGTCCCGGATTACCGTTCTGAATATTAAGCGGGTCTGTATTATCGGAGATAGGCAGCAAATCTACCATGTTCGGCTGAGAAGCCTGTCCGCGATAACGCAAGCGCAACTGACTGGTTTTTGAGAAATTATAGCGGAAATCGAATGTCGGAGTAAAATTAAATACATTTCTGACAGTCGTTGTATCCAGATCACCTTTCTTATAAGAAAGATCCGACTTCTGAGGCTGGAAGCTGACTCCCGCATTCAAGCGCATCTTCTCACGTATCCAGCGGAAAGTAACATCCATCTGGTGATTATAATAATTATAGGCTGCACTCTTGCTCAAATCGTTGTTGAGTACTCCCGGATTACTTTCATTCACTCCGTCACCAACCGTCCAGTTGTCACCCATATCGAATGTAGAATTATCTGTGGTAGAGTGTTTATACTGGAAATTGTAGCTGAACTGCAAAAATCCCCCGGTAAAAATCGGCTCACTGTACGTCAGACGCGCACTATAATCGTAGCTCTTTGTAGGAGTTGTAATATAGCGGTTCAATATTTCCATACGTTCTTCCGGAGTTTTCTGGAAATACTCTGTTTCCGATGTAGAAAACTGTTCACTGCTGCTATTGGTGTAATTATATTTTCCACGGAATGTAATATTCCGGCCAAGCTTGCCTAATCTCCGGTTCACGAGCACCGAACCTCCTACAGTCAGGTCATCACCTTTTTTCAGTGTATTCTTCAGCACCGTATTGATAATATCTTCTTCAGAAACCAGCGAAGTCAAATCGTCCGTACCGAAAAGTTCATCAGTTGTATATCCAGGATCCTGACTGAATGTATAAGAGTTCTGTCCGTTGGTATTGTCGGTCTTACCATAGCTGAAACGAGGACGGAATACAAAAGTAGTCATGGTATCCGGTTTCCACTCGATAAAGGCATCTGCCACCAGCTTGGTAGTTTTATTGCGAGAATGGTCTAACGCGTTTTTAAAAGAACTGCTTTCCGATGATACAAAAGTTTCGGATGCCTGTTTACTGACGATATCAGCGTCCTTATAATTAAAGTTGACACTTCCTTCAGTCTTCAACTTTTCTGTTTCAGTAGCAAAGTTCACACCTGCCATTTTCACAGCAGTCAGACCGTTACCTCCCTTACGGAATCCTCCACCTCCACCGGGAAAAGCATTGTCATTTACGTTATTGACCGAACCGATGGCAGTCAGCTGGTTCTTATTGCGGAAATGATTGATCATCACCTTTCCGCTATAACGGTCTTTCGTACCGGCAGCCAGATCGGTATTACCAATCCATCCCTGATTCATTCCGGGCTTCACACTCAGGTCGAGCACGGTTTCCTCTTCTCCATCGTCCACACCAGTCATTCGTGCCATATCCGACTGTTTTTCATAAGCACGTATCTTATCGATGATATTAACCGGCAGGTTCTTCATGGCGATATTAGGATCATCGGCAAAAAACTCCTTGCCGTCGATCATAATTTTCTTTATTTCCTTTCCGTTGATCGTAATCTTACCGTCATCGTCAATTTCTGCTCCCGGCAATTTCTTAACCAGTTCTTCCAGTGCAGAACCCTCCGGTACACGATATGCAGAGCTATTGTATACCAATGTATCTTCAGCAGCAGTAACCTCTGGTGCCTGAGCTACAATGACAGCTCCTTCAAGCATAATTGCATCCGAGCGCAGGGAGATTGTTCCCAGATTAAGACGTGGTTTAGAACTCGTTAATGTAATAGGCTGAAAAGACGGCGAATATCCGACAAAGGAAACCTTCAACAGATATTTACCCGGACGAGCTGACAACGAAAAGCGTCCGTCCAAATCAGTCACATTACCAGCTACCATCGAACTATCTTTCAACGCAAGAATCTGTACCGTAGCCTGCATCACCGGGGAGTTATCATCTCCATCGACAACTGTACCCGAAACTAAACCTTTGCTACCTCTGCTTTGTCCAAAAGCGTATATCCCACAGGATAACAGTAGCAGCCCCATAACCCAGTTTTTCATTATTCCGATCTAATCAAATGTTTTAACGCTGGTTTGACATCAAAACATTTTAAAGGTTTAATATTGCAACCTTTTTTAAAACTTATTTTTTTCTGAACGTTTTTTCTATACGATGCTTCTGATACAAAAACTCCCAACAAATCACACAGATAATCAGATAAACTATTCCGACAGAATTGTCGGCCACCTGCAAATCCTGGTTTACAGCTCCCTTTATCAGCATCACGATGTAATACACTCCCCAGATATATAAAGCATATTTCATGGCTTTACTGCGCAGACATGCCGTCTCTTCGGCCTCATCCTTTACTTTAGAGAGAAAAATCATGAACAGCGACAGCCAGACAACCAACTTAATCCCCAATTTTACATAAATCAAATTCCCGTCGTGTACCTGACCAAACATATACATTAACAAAGGCACAAAAACAGATAAAATAAGTAATGCGTATCCTGCTATTCTACAGGCAACCGGTAATATTCCTTTCATAAATCAATTTATTGGTAAATTCAGCACAAAAATAATTAATTGTCAACGTACACACATGTACTTTTTACTTTTTTTCTATTTTTGCAGGAAAAACAATAGATTTATGAGTAAACAAGAAGTTGTAATCTGCCATAACCTGAAAGAAAACCTGCAAAAGGCAGTCACCAGCAAAACATACGATAAATTATTTATTCTGACCGACGAGCATACGCGCACGTATTGCCTTCCGATTATCGAAAAATATCCGTTTCTTGCACAGGCAGAACATATTTGTATCGGAGTGGAAGATATTCATAAGAATCTGGAAACTCTTGCCTACGTATGGAGCCAGCTTAGCAACAAGGGAGGTACACGCCACTCACTGATGATCAATCTGGGCGGAGGTATGATAACCGACCTGGGTGGTTTTGCTGCTGCTACTTTCAAACGAGGTATCGACATGGTTAACATTCCTACTACATTACTGGCCATGGTAGATGCTTCTGTAGGAGGAAAGACAGGCATCAACTTCAATGGGTTGAAAAATGAGATTGGAGTGTTCGCACCAGCCAATTATGTTCTGATAGACTGTGAATTTCTTAAATCACTCGATCATCCCAATATCTTGTCGGGATATGCGGAAATGCTGAAGCACGGACTTATCAGCAACACGGAGCACTGGAGCGAGCTTATCAAATTCGATATGGAGCACGTAGACTACAAGCATCTGCAACAACTTGTAGCAGCTTCCATCGAGGTAAAAGAAAAAGTGGTAGAACAGGATCCTTTTGAGAAAAATATCCGCAAGGCCTTAAACTTCGGACATACCGTAGGTCATGCATTCGAAAGTTTTGCTCTGGAAACAGGACATCCGGTACTGCATGGATATGCCGTAGCATGGGGAATGGTGTGCGAACTATATTATTCACATCTCAAGGTTGGTTTCCCAAAAGACAAGTTACGCCCTACCATACAGTTCATCAAGGAGCATTACGGGAAACTGGCATTCAGCTGTAAGGATTATGACCGTCTGTACGAGTTTATGAAACATGATAAGAAAAATTCCTCACTAGGCAATGTCAACTTCACCCTACTCGGTGAAATAGGTGATATCCATATCAACCAAAGTGCCACTCAAGATGAGGTATATGATATGTTCGACTTCTATTGCGAAACAATGGGCTAAAAGGCATTATTAAAGATATTACAGCGACAGCTTATTCTAAAAAAGCAGAAAAAAGCATATGAAATAATTTGCTAATTTAAAATAAAGCCTTACCTTTGCATCCGCAATTCGGGGTGTAGCTCAGCCCGGTTAGAGTACGCGTCTG
>ERZ791881.107-NODE-107-length-98967-cov-17.129802_pt1 | contig 98967 bp, 82 predicted proteins | sample MGYA00510161_ERZ791881 | MGnify/ENA primary metagenome ERZ791881 (study PRJEB30046, sample SAMN00792073) | human gut metagenome | study: EMG produced TPA metagenomics assembly of the A metagenome-wide association study of gut microbiota in type 2...
CTTCCACGATCCTGCCGCAGGAGAAGACGCACCTGATGCTGATGTCCTTGTCTATTATGAGAATGTCCGCATCCTTTCCCTTCTGGAGAGTGCCCTTCGACGAGTCGATACCGATTAGCTTTGACAATCCTTTGCTTAATTTTATGTTGAAGAACATGTTACATATTCGATATATTACATTCTTATTATTCTTTATTTAAAATCTTTGCTTATTGGTGGAAATATTTCTTTCGAAATAGTAGGTGATTAAGGCTTATTTAGTATATTTGACTCAGAAATTGTAATAATTACAATTGATAAAATTGTAAGTCTTATAACTAAGTTAAAGTTTAATAATCATTATGGAAAACAAGATTCAGGAGCTCACTGATAAGATTTATCGTGAAGGGGTGGAAAAGGGTAATGAAGAAGCACAACGACTTATCGATGAAGCTCAGAAAAAGGCTCAAAAGTTGATTGCAGATGCCCAGAAAGAGGCGGAAGGAATTATAGCCAATGCCCGTAAATCGGCAGATGAATTAACTGAAAATACGAAATCTGAGTTGAAGTTGTTCGCTGGACAGGCCCTGAATGCTCTGAAAACCGAAATTACTAACCTACTGACAAATGAAACAGTTTCGGATGCTGTAAAAGGATTTATCGCTGACAAGGATTTTTTCAACAAGTTTATTGTAACATTGGCTACTCAATGGTCGGCAAACGAACCGATTGTTATTTCTGTGAAGGATGCAGAGTCTCTGAAAAAATATTTTGCCTCAAATGCGAAAAATCTTTTAGATAAAGGTGTAAAGATAGAGGAAGTAAACGGAGCTAAGGCTCTTTTCTCTGTTTCACCTGCTGATGGTTCGTATAAAGTGAATTTTGGTGAAGAGGAATTTGAAAACTATTTCAAGGAATTCCTTCGTCCTCAGCTAGTCAAAATGTTGTTTTAACCAGAAACTATGAGTACGTATTATTGTCTGGTGGCCGGTTTGCCGGATATATCTTTGGATGACGGCAAATTAAGCTATTCTGTGTCTGATTTTAAGGCTGAATTGTATCCGGATTTATCTGCTCAAGATCGAAAATTAATAGATTTATTTTATCTGAAGTTTGATAATACGGCTATCTTGAAGTTACTGAAAAATAAAGATGCAGTAATAGAAGATAAGGGTAATTTTTCAGCAGAAGAGTTACTTCAGTTGATTGAAGCTGTACGTGAAGGAGATACTCCGGATAAAAAATATCCTTCTTACCTGGTTAACTTTGTTTCTCAATATTTGCAACTTTCACAAGATGAATTATATCGTGCCGATGATCTGTTGGCAGCATTGTATTATTCTTATGGAATGTCATCCAATAATGCTTTTATTGCTTCTTGGTTTGAATTTAATCTGAATTTAAATAATATTCTTGCGGCTTTGGCGGCGCGTAAGTATAAAATGGAAGTCTCTAGTGTGATTGTTGGAGCAACGAGTATCTGTGAGCAGTTGCGTACCTCAAATGCACGTGATTTTGGATTGAACGAAACACTTGAATATTTTGAAGCATTACAACGTATTGCTGATATTGAAGAACTGGTGGAACGTGAGAAGAAGGTAGATATGCTGAAATGGAAATGGTTGGAAGATGAATCCTTCTTCCACTATTTTACTATCGAGCGTATTTTTGTATTTTTAATGCAGCTGGAAATGATTGAACGTTGGATTTCATTGGATAAGGAAAAAGGTAATGAACTTTTCCGAAAGATGATTCAAGACCTGAAAAATGAAGTTCAAATACCAGAAGAATTTAGAAAATAATAAAAAAAGATAAGAATGGCAACAAAAGGAACTGTTTTGGGCGTTATCGCCAATATGGTTACGCTGACTGTTGACGGTCCTGTAGCACAAAATGAAATCTGCTACATCACTACGGGAGGGGATCGTTTGATGGCCGAAGTTATCAAAGTAGTAGGCAAGAATGTATATGTGCAGGTGTTTGAAAGTACACGTGGACTGAAAGTTGGTGCTGAAGCAGAATTTACAGGTCATATGTTGGAAGTAACCTTAGGCCCAGGTATGCTGTCGAAAAACTATGATGGTTTGCAGAATGACCTGGACAAGATGGAAGGGGTGTTCTTGAAGCGTGGTCAGTATACTTACCCGCTTGACAAGGAAAGAAAATGGCACTTTAAGCCAATTGTAAAGGTTGGAGATGAAGTTGGTCCTTCTGCATGGTTGGGAGAGGTTGAAGAAAATCATCAGCCGCTGAAGATTATGGTACCTTTCCAGCTGACAGGTACATATAAAGTTAAATCAGTTGTACCTGAAGGAGATTATACTATAGAGGATACTGTAGTTGTTTTGTCAGATAAAGGAGGAGAGGATATTAAAGTTAATATGATTCAGAAGTGGCCGGTGAAAAAGGCTATGACGAATTATGTAGAGAAACCTCGTCCTTATAAATTATTGGAAACAGGAGTACGAGTTATTGATACAATGAATCCGATTGTAGAAGGTGGTACAGGATTTATTCCTGGTCCGTTCGGAACGGGTAAGACCGTACTTCAGCATGCTATTTCTAAACAGGCAGAAGCAGATATCGTTATTATTGCAGCCTGTGGTGAGCGTGCAAATGAGGTCGTTGAAATCTTTACAGAGTTCCCGGAACTGGTGGACCCTCATACAGGACGTAAATTGATGGAGCGTACCATTATTGTAGCCAATACTTCAAACATGCCGGTTGCAGCACGTGAAGCATCTGTATATACAGCAATGACAATGGCTGAATTTTATCGTGCTATGGGACTGAAGGTATTGCTGATGGCAGACTCTACTTCTCGTTGGGCACAAGCTTTGCGTGAAATGTCTAACCGTATGGAGGAACTTCCTGGTCCTGATGCATTCCCGATGGATATTTCAGCTATTATTTCTAACTTCTATGGACGTGCTGGTTTCGTACATTTGTATAATGGAGCAACAGGTTCTATTACCTTTATCGGAACAGTATCTCCGGCTGGAGGTAACTTAAAAGAACCGGTTACAGAAAATACAAAGAAAGTAGCTCGATGCTTTTATGCTCTAGAACAAGAGCGTGCAGACCGTAAACGTTATCCGGCTGTGAACCCGATTGATTCTTATTCTAAATATCTGGAATATCCGGAATTTGAAGACTACATAACAGAACGTATCAATAACCAGTGGACAGGAAAAGTCAATGAATTGAAGACGAGATTGTTACGTGGTAAGGAAATTGCAGAACAGATCAATATCTTGGGCGATGACGGTGTACCAGTTGAATATCATGTGATATTCTGGAAATCGGAATTGATAGACTTTGTGATTTTACAGCAAGATGCTTTTGATGAAGTCGACTCAGTAACTCCGATGGAGCGTCAGGAAGATATCGTAAATATGGTTATTGATATTTGTCATACAAACTTCAAGTTTGAAACCTTTGTGGAAGTTATGGATTACTTCAAGAAAATGATTAATATTTGTAAGCAGATGAACTACTCTAAGTATAAATCTGAACAGTATGAAGATTTCCGTAAGCAGCTTGCTACACTGGTTGCCGAAAGAAGCGTGAAGTAATAAAATACTTATAAAGTAATTGGAAGAAAATGGCAACAAAAGCTTTTCAAAAAATATATACTAAGATTAGCCAGATAACTAAAGCTACTTGCTCGTTGAAAGCAACAGAAGTAGGTTACGATGAGTTGGCTATGGTAAACGGCAAACTTGCACAGGTCGTGAAGATTGCCGGAGATGAAGTGACACTTCAGGTATTTGAAGGTACGGAAGGTATTCCTACTAATGCTGAAGTTGTATTCTTGGGAAAATCTCCTACACTGAAGGTTAGCGAACAACTTGCTGGTCGCTTCTTTAATGCCTTTGGTGATCCTATTGACGGAGGACCTGAAATAGAAGGGGTAGAAGTGGAAATTGGTGGTCCGTCTGTAAACCCTGTTCGTCGTAAGCAGCCGTCTGAACTTATTGCTACAGGTATTGCAGGTATTGACTTGAATAATACATTGGTTTCTGGACAGAAAATCCCGTTTTTTGCTGATCCTGACCAGCCTTTCAACCAGGTAATGGCGAATGTTGCGTTACGTGCGGAAACAGACAAGATTATCTTGGGTGGTATGGGTATGACAAATGATGATTACTTGTATTTTAAGAATGTGTTCTCGAATGCAGGTGCGTTGGATCGTATCATCAGTTTTGTAAATACTACAGAAAATCCTCCGGTAGAACGTTTGCTTATTCCTGATATGGCACTGACTGCTGCTGAATATTTTGCAGTGGAACATAATCAGAAGGTTTTGGTTCTGTTGACTGATATGACTTCGTATGCAGATGCTCTTGCCATCGTATCTAACCGTATGGACCAGATTCCGTCTAAAGATTCTATGCCTGGATCTCTGTATTCAGATTTGGCTAAGATTTATGAAAAAGCGGTACAGTTCCCAAGTGGTGGTTCTATTACGATTATTGCCGTAACTACTTTGTCGGGTGGTGATATTACTCATGCAGTGCCCGATAATACGGGTTATATTACTGAGGGACAGTTGTTCTTACGTCGTGATAGCGATATTGGTAAGGTTATTGTAGACCCGTTCCGTTCTTTGTCACGTTTGAAACAGCTTGTTAGTGGTAAGAAGACTCGTAAAGACCATCCTCAGGTGATGAATGCAGCTGTCCGTTTGTATGCTGATGCTGCTAATGCCAAAACGAAGATGGAAAATGGTTTCGATCTGACTAATTACGATGAACGTGCATTAGCTTTTGCAAAAGATTATGCAAATCAGTTATTGGCTATTGATGTAAACTTGAATACCACAGAAATGCTTGATGTAACATGGGGATTATTCAGTAAATATTTTAAACCTGAAGAAGTAAACATCAAGAAAGAGTTTGTAGACCAGTACTGGAGAAAGTAATTTATTAATTCACAGAGAAATGGCTATAAAGTTTCAATATAATAAAACTTCGTTGCAACAGCTTGAGAAACAGCTCAAGATTCGTGTGCGCACCTTGCCTATTATAAAAAATAAGGAGAGTGCGTTGCGACTGGAAGTGAAGCGCTGTAAAACTGAAGCTGTGGAACTGGAAGGAAGTCTGGAAAAACAAATTCAGGCTTATGAAGCCATGTTCGCACTCTGGAATGAATTTGATGCTTCATTGATTAAAGTGAAGGATGTTCATTTGGGCGTACGTAAAATAGCTGGTGTACGTGTACCACTCTTAGAAGATGTTGATTTCGATGTTCGTCCGTTTAGCTTGTTTTGTAGTCCTAAATGGTATGCGGATGGAATACATCTATTAAAGAATTTAGCTCGTACCGCTATTGAAAGAGAATTTACGCTCGCTAAATTGAGTTTGTTGGAACATGCGCGTAAAAAGACCACTCAAAAGGTTAATCTTTTTGAGAAGGTGCAGATACCCGGTTATCAGGATGCTTTGAGAAAGATTAAGCGCTTTATGGAAGATGAAGAAAACTTGTCTAAATCTTCACAGAAAATCCTGAAATCGATTCAAGAAAAAAGAAAGGAGGCTGAAGTATGATTGCTAAGATGAAGAAACTTACGTTTCTAGTTTATCATAAAGAATATGATGCCTTTTTAAAGAGTATACGTGATTTAGGGGTAGTTCATGTAGCCACCAAGGCACAGGGAAGTGCTGAGGATGCAGGTTTACAAGAAAGTATTCGCTTATCTACACGCTATGCAGCAGCGATCAAATTGCTGCAAGGTATGAATGTTCAGCCTGTAGACAATCATGCGGGAAGTGCTGATAGAGGAATGGATGTTCTGACAGAAATGGAAAATTTACAGCAGCAAATACAACAAGTTGCTCATAAACTCCAATCTGTTGAGAAGGAAGTTGCTCAATTGGAACCATGGGGAGATTTTGATCCTCATAGCTTGGAGCGTCTGCATGATGCGGGATATCAGATTGATTTTTATATTTGTTCTGATAAACAATTTAAGGATGAATGGGTAGACTTGTATAATGCAACAGTTATAAATCGAGTTGGATCGAAGTTGTATTTTGTAACAGTTATTCCAAATCATGTTTGTGCTGATTTGGAAGTGGAATCTGCAAAATTACCTGAAATTTCTTTGTCAGATCTTCAGGTTAAGAGAGAAGGTTTGATAAAGCAGAATGAAACATTGCAGAAACAGATGGAGGATCTGGCTGCTTCAGCAATCCCTGATTTACAGGCTGCTCAAGCAAAAGTTCATTCTCAAATAGAATTTTCTAAGGTAGTACTGAATACAAATTCGCTGGCAGATAATAAATTGATGTTGCTGCAAGGCTGGACACCGGTAGAACGTATAGATGAGATTAAACATTTTCTGGAAACAGAGGAGGTCTATTATGAAATATCCGATCCGTCTCCGGAAGACGATGTACCTATATTGTTGAACAATAAAGGTTTCTTCCGATTGTTTGAGCCGATTATGCGCCTGTATATGTTGCCGAAATATAATGAATTGGACTTGACTCCGTTCTTTGCTCCATTCTTTATGTTATTTTTCGGATTATGTTTGGGTGACTCCGGATATGGATTGTTTATGCTTCTTGCTGTTACGGTATATCGTCTGATAGCGAAAAACATAGCTGCATCGATGAAGTCTATTCTTACGTTGGTACAGTTATTGGGAGCTTCTACGATGGTGTGTGGTTTGTTGACTGGTACTTGTTTTGGCTTTAATTTGTATGACATTCAAGTTCCTTTCTTCCAAAGCTTGAAAGAGGCTATATCTTTTGATAATCAGCAGATGTTCAACCTGTCTCTGATTTTAGGTGGAGTACAGATTATCTTTGGTATGATTCTGAAAGCTGTAAACCAGACCATTCAATTTGGTTTCAAATATGCAGTAGCAACAATCGGATGGATACTTGTTTTAGTCAGTTCAGCTATAGCATTCGCTGCTCCGGGTGTAATGCCAATGGGTGGAACCGTTCATCTGGTATTTCTTGTAGCTGGTTTGTTGATGGCTTATTTATACAATAGTCCTGATAAAAATATCTTTGTAAATATAGGATTAGGACTTTGGGATAGTTATAATATGGCTACAGGATTACTGGGAGATATCCTTTCGTATGTACGTTTGTTTGCGTTAGGATTATCAGGAGGTATATTGGCTAGTGTGTTTAATAGTCTGGCTGTAGGTATGAGTCCTGATAATGTGATTGCCGGCCCGATAGTTATGGTTTTAATTTTTGTAATCGGACATGCTATCAATATGTTTATGAACGTGCTGGGAGCTATGGTACATCCTATGCGTTTGACCTTCGTAGAGTTCTTTAAGAATTCGGGATATGAAGGTGGAGGAAAGGAGTATAAACCTTTTAAAAACTAATAAAATTAAAGTAAAAACTAAAAATTAAATCTTATAAAATTATGGAAATGAATCTTTTGATTGCCTACATTGGCATCGCAATTATGGTTGGTTTATCTGGAATTGGTAGTGCTTATGGTGTAACAATCGCAGGTAATGCATCAATTGGTGCTTTGAAGAAAAACGATGGTGCTTTCGGTAACTTCTTGGTTCTTACAGCGCTTCCTGGTACTCAGGGTTTGTACGGTTTTGCAGGTTACTTTATGTTCCAGAGTATTTTTAATGTACTGACTCCTGAAATTTCAGCAATTCAAGCTTGTGCTGTGTTAGGTTCAGGAATTGGTTTGGGACTGGTTGCATTATTCTCTGCTATTCGTCAGGGACAAGTTTGTGCAAACGGTATTGCAGCTATCGGACAAGGACATAATGTATTTGGTAATACTTTGATTTTGGCTGTATTCCCTGAATTGTATGCAATCGTTGCTCTTGCTGCAACATTCTTGATGGGATCTGCACTTGCTGCATAATTGTGCGAATGAAAACGGCTTAATATCAGATTATTTTAAGAGAAATTCCTGATATTTTCATAAGATACCTTGGTGTTACTGAATAATACCAAGGTATTTTTTTGTCTGTAGGGTATGAAAAAGGAATAAAAAACTTTTATTTCTTCGCCCAATTAAATGTTTTTTGTAACTTCGTGCCTGATTTAGAAAATATTAAAGATGATGATGAAACAGCTATTAACACCTGATTACATTTTCGAATCGAGTTGGGAGGTGTGCAATAAAGTAGGAGGTATTTATACCGTACTTTCTACGAGGGCAAAAACCCTTCAGAGTGTATTTCCCGACCGGATTTTCTTTATTGGTCCGGATGTTTGGCTAGGGAAAGAGAATCCTTTGTTTACCGAAGATGAAAAAATGTTACAAGCATGGCGTAAGCATGCTTTAGAAAAAGATGACTTAAAAATACGTATAGGACGTTGGAATATACCGGGAAATCCTATTGCTATTTTAGTCGATTTTACTCCGTTTTATACTCAAAAGAATGATATTTATACTCAGGCATGGATTGATTTTCAAGTAGATTCGCTTCACGCTTATGGAGACTATGATGAAGCTTCCATGTTTTCTTACGCTGCAGGGAAAGTAGTAGAAAGCTATTATCGTTATAATTTGACTGCTAGTGATAAGGTCGTTTATCAAGCACATGAGTGGATGACTGGATTGGGAGCTTTGTATATACAGAAAGCCGTTCCTGAAATAGCAACAATTTTTACTACTCATGCAACTTCTATCGGACGTTCGATTGCCGGAAATAATAAACCTCTTTACGATTATTTATTTGCTTATAATGGCGATCAGATGGCTCAGGAGCTTAATATGGAGTCAAAACATTCTATTGAAAAGCAGACTGCACATCATGTGGACTGTTTTACAACAGTAAGTGAAATTACGAATCATGAATGTTGTGAATTATTGAATAAATCTGCGGATGTAGTTCTGATGAATGGCTTTGAAGATGATTTTGTTCCTAAAGGTGCTGCATTTACTCGGAAACGTAAACATGCACGTGCTGTATTACTGAATATGGCAAATAAATTAATGGGCACTCAACTTGATGATGATACGATGATTATCGGAACAAGTGGACGATATGAGTTTAAGAATAAAGGAATAAACGTTTATCTGGAGGCTCTTAACAGATTAACTCGTGATAAGAATCTGAAAAAAGACGTACTGGCTTTCATCAATGTCCCTGGATGGGTAGGTGAGGCCCGTGAGGATTTACGCGAACGTTTGGATAGTGGTAAAGATTATGATACTCCATTAGAATGTCCTTTCATTACTCATTGGTTACATAATATGAGTCATGATCAAGTCCTGGATATGTTGAAGTATCTTAATATGTCAAATTCCGTTGATACAAAGGTGAAGGTTGTATTTGTGCCTTGCTATTTGGATGGAAAAGATGGCATATTAAATGAACTTTATTATGATTTGCTGATAGGAACTGATTTAAGTGTATATCCATCATACTACGAGCCATGGGGATACACTCCATTGGAGAGTATTGCATTTAAAGTACCTACGATTACAACAGATTTGGCTGGGTTTGGATTGTGGGTTAACTCTTTGACAGGTAAGAATGCCACTTTACAGGATGGAGTAAAGGTTATCCATCGTACAGATTATAATTATTCGGAAGTTGCAGATACTATAAAAGATACAATTTCTGAATTCTCATCATTGACAAGTACAGAAATCAATAAAATACGGAAGAATGCGGCAAATATTGCTGAAAAGGCACTGTGGAAACATTTTATACAGTACTATTATGAAGCTTACGACATTGCTTTGCGTAATGCCGCCAAGCGTCTTTCTTTAAATTAACTTGAATTCTTATACTAATTTTAAACAATATGAAAGTCAAAACGAATTATGCTAACGCTCCGGTGTGGAGAGAAGTAAATGTAAAATCTCGTATTCCCGAGCCATTGAAAATGCTGGGAAAAATGGCTCGTAATATTTGGTGGGCATGGAATGATGAGGCAACTGAAATGTTCAGAGAACTGGATCCTGAATTATGGCAGGTTGTTGGACAGAACCCGGTCGCTTTACTGGAACGTTTAAGCTACGAAAAATTGGAGGCTTTGTCTGCAGATAGCAATGTCCTGAAGAAAATTAATGATATTTATAATAAGTTTGAAGCATACATGAACGAGAAGCCAGATTCTTCTCGTCCTTCTGTAGCTTATTTCTGTATGGAATATGGTCTGACTCACGTATTGAAGATCTATTCCGGAGGTTTGGGTATCTTGGCTGGTGATTATCTGAAAGAAGCATCAGATAGTAACGTAGACATGTGCGGTATCGGATTCTTGTATCGTTATGGCTATTTTAGCCAGAGCTTGTCTATGGATGGTCAGCAGATCGCTAATTATGAAGCACAAAACTTTGGTAGCTTGCCATTGGAACGTGTAACAGATGAAGATGGTCATCCTATGGTACTTGATGTTCCATACCTGAACTATTATGTACACGCTTATGTATGGAGAGTAAATGTCGGTCGTGTTCCTTTGTATTTGCTGGATACAGATAATGAAATGAATAGTGAATTTGACCGTCCTATTACTTATCAGCTTTATGGTGGTGACTGGGAAAACCGTTTGAAGCAAGAAATCTTGTTAGGTATCGGTGGTGTTTTGCTGTTGAAGAAGCTGGGTATCAAAAAGGATGTATATCATTGCAATGAAGGACATGCTGCTTTGTGTAATGTTCAGCGTTTGTGTGATTATGTAGAAGGCGGAATGTCATTCAATGAAGCACTGGAAGTTGTTCGTGCATCTTCTTTGTATACAGTTCATACTCCGGTTCCTGCAGGTCACGACTATTTCGATGAAGGTCTGTTTGGTAAATATATGGGAGGTTACCCTCAACGTATGGGTATCTCTTGGGATGATTTGATGGACTTGGGACGTATTAATCCGGGTGATCACAATGAACGCTTCTGCATGTCTACATTTGCATGTAATACTTGCCAGGAAGTAAACGGTGTAAGCTGGTTGCACGGAAAAGTTTCTCAGGAAATGTTCTCTGGTATTTGGAAAGGCTATTTCCCAGAAGAAAATCATGTTGGTTATGTAACTAATGGTGTTCACTTCCCAACTTGGTGTGCTTCTGAATGGAAACAGTTGTATGCTAAATATTTTGATAAAAACTTCTTGAAGGATCAGTCAAATCCGCAAATTTGGGAGAAAATCTACAGTGTACCTGATGAAGAGGTTTGGAAAACTCGTTTAGCACTGAAGAATAAACTGATCAATTATATTCGTAATCAGTTCCGTGATACATGGTTGAAGAACCAGGGTGATCCTTCTCGTGTTGTATCATTAATGGATAAGATTAATCCGAATGCATTGTTGATCGGTTTTGCTCGTCGTTTCGCAACTTATAAACGTGCACATTTGCTGTTTACAGATTTGGATCGTTTGTCTAAGATTGTCAATAATCCTGACTATCCAGTACAGTTCCTGTTTGCCGGAAAAGCTCACCCGCACGATGGCGCAGGACAAGGATTGATCAAGAAAATTGTAGAAATTTCTCAGCGTCCTGAATTCTTGGGTAAGATTATCTTCCTCGAAAATTATGATATGAAGCTGGCACGTCGCCTTGTTTCTGGTGTTGATATTTGGATGAACACTCCGACTCGTCCATTGGAAGCATCTGGTACTTCTGGTGAAAAGGCTTTGATGAATGGTGTAGTAAACTTCTCTGTTCTTGATGGATGGTGGCTTGAAGGCTATCGTGAAGGTGCTGGTTGGGCTTTGACTGAAAAACGTACTTATCAGAATCAGGAATATCAAGATAAGTTGGATGCTGCAACTATCTATAGTATCCTTGAAACAGAAATCCTGCCATTGTATTATGCTCGTAACAAGAAGGGATATTCTGAAGGTTGGGTTAAGACTATCAAGAACTCTATCGCACAGATTGCTCCTCACTATACAATGAAGCGTCAGTTGGATGACTATTTCAGCAAGTTCTATGGTAAAGAAGCTAAGCGTTTCCATGCTTTAGCTGAAAATAACTATGCTAAGGTTAAGGAAATAGCTAAATGGAAAGAAGAAGTAGCTGAAAAATGGGATTCTATCCAGATCGTATCAATGGATAAGTGTGCAGAACTTCGTCAAGGTAATGTAGAAAGCGGTAAAGATTACACTATTACATGCGTAGTTGACGAAAAGGGACTGAACGATGCTATCGGCATTGAAATGGTAGTAACTTATACAAATGTAGAAGGAAAAGAATACATTTATTGCGTTGCTCCTATGGAAATGGTTAAACGTGAAGGTGATTTGTATACGTTCCAGGTAACTCATAGCTTGTCTAATGCAGGAAGCTTTAAAGTTGCTTACCGTATGTTCCCTAAACATCCAGAATTGCCATATCGTCAGGACTTCTGCTATGTTCGCTGGTTCAATGAATAAAATGACTTATTTTATTTCTTAATATGAGAGGCTGTGGAATTTTTCACAGCCTCTTAATTTTTATTAATACATGCAGTATTCTCGTGTTTTTTAATTTCTAATAATAGAAACAAAAAGATTTATCTATGAAGAAATTGAAAAAATATTGGATAGCTGCATTCTTTGTTTTTGCCGGATTGCTACAATCCTGTGATGACGATGAAGGATATTCCATTGGTGATATAGCTAATGACTGGGTAACTATACGGGTTGAAGGAGAAGGAGTATACAGTTTCACAGGTGACACTTGGGGAACAATGTATCCTGCTGCTAATGCTGTCTGGAACTATTCTCTTGTAGAAGGACAGCGTGCTTTTCTTGTTTTTAATCCGTTGTTCGATAACTATTATGGTTATGATGTAGGTATAAAACCTGAACGGATATATCCGTTTCTAACAAAATCTGTTGAGGAATTAACAGATGAGAATGAAGAAGAATTTGCAGATCATCCGGCTTATTTAGAAAATATGTGGATTGCCGGAGGTTATCTGAATGTTATTTTTAACCAAAAGCTGCCCACTACTCATAAACATCGAGTTAGTTTGGTAAAGAAAGCAGGAGAGCCGGATATTGCAGATGACGGATACATACATTTAGAATATCGCTATAATACCTATGGTGATACATTAGATGTTTTCAATCCTAGTGTTGGAGTTGTATGCTATAACTTGAATACTCTTCCGCTTGAAGAGGCAAAAGGCATTAAGTTGAAGATTAATGAGGCATATTACGGAGAAAGAATTCTGAGTTTTGAAAATATGAATGAGCCGACTCCTGACGATGCAAAAGAATTGCATTCTATAGCTAGATTGGAAGTAGAGTAAATTATATTTCTTATAGAGAAAGCATGTTTTTATTCTGTTTTTTTTATGGGATGAAGACATGCTTTTTTATTTGTCGATATTTTTAGATTTAGATAAATGATTTACTTGCATATATCTCTTAAAGTCTTATTTTTGCCGTAAAAACTAATTATTTATGAAAATATTAATAGTAGAAGACGATAACGATTTAAGAGAAATAACAACTCATTCTCTTGAAAAAGAACGATATGTAGTGTCCCAAGCTCCTGATTACCGTACTGCATTACAGAAAATTGAGGATTATGACTACGATTGTATTTTGCTTGATATAATGCTTCCGGATGGAAACGGACTTGATTTGTTGGCAGAACTTCATGCACTAGGAAAACATACAAACGTTATCATTCTTTCAGCTAAAGACTCTTTAGAGGATAAGGTAAATGGTCTGGATTTAGGTGCAGATGATTATTTGCCCAAACCATTCCATCTGGCAGAACTTCATGCACGTATTAAGAGTTTGTTCCGTCGTAAGTTACGTGAAGGGGAACGCAAATTACAAGTAGGAAATGTTGAACTTTTCCCTGATGATTTTCGTGTTATGGTTCAAGGAAAAGAAATTGAACTAAACCGGAAAGAGTATGATATATTGAATTATTTTATGTCGCGTCCTGGCAGGTTGGTAAATAAAAATACGCTGGCCGAATCTGTGTGGGGAGATCATATCGATCAGGTTGATAATTTTGATTTTATATATGCTCAGATAAAAAATCTTCGTAAACGTTTGAAAGATGCAGGAGCTACTCCCGAGTTGAAATCAGTTTATGGTTTTGGATATAAATTTGTTGTAGAATGAAACTTTTTCATTTAGTTCTGTGGCGTATCTCTTTAGCATTGATCGTTGTTCTGACGGTATGGGCTGGATTTTTTTATATGGCAGTCGTAGAGGAAGTGAACGATGAGGTAGATGATACGCTTGAAGATTATTCGGAAGGACTTATAATTCGTGCTCTGTCTGGAGAGGATATGCCAACAGCCAGTAACGGTTCGAATAATCAATATTATTTATATGAAGTGAGCGAATCATATGCAGCTTCTCATCCTCAGATTACGTATCGTGATGAGATGGTATTTATCACAGAAAAGAGTGAAACAGAGCCGGCTCGCGTTTTGATAACAATTTTCCGAACGGAAGATGAACGCTATATGGAGTTGGTCGTTTATACGCCAACTATTGAAAAGCTTGATTTGCTTAGAGCTATCTTAGGCTGGATTATCTTTTTATATGTTTTGTTGTTGCTGATTATTCTATCAATTAATATATGGGTATTCCGTAAAAATATGAAACCATTGTACGTATTGCTCAAATGGCTGGATAGTAGTCAGTTGGGAAAGAAAAATGAGCCATTGGAGAATACTACTAAAATTACGGAGTTTTGTAAGCTGAATGCGGCAACCATGGCATTTGCCGAGCGAGGTGAGAAACTTTTTGAGCAGCAAAAAACATTTATAGGTAACGCTTCCCACGAGATGCAGACTCCTCTTGCCATTTGTCGTAATCGATTGGAAATGCTGATGGAAGATGAAACTTTGACTGAACATCAACTGAATGAATTGATAAAGACTCATCAGACACTGGAAAATCTGACTCGTATGAATCGTTCTTTGTTACTGCTGTGTAAAATAGAGAACGGGCAGTTTGCAGATACACGTTCTGTTTGTCTGAATGATATTCTTGCTCATTATTTGGACGACTATAAGGAGGTATATGCTTATCGTAACATTACGGTTACAGTAACAACAGACTCTTCATTTTGTGTTGAAATGAATGATTCATTGGTTTCTGTATTAGTGACAAATCTGCTGAAAAATTCTTTTGTACATAATATAGATGGTGGATTTATTTATATAAAGATCACTGCAAATACTTTTGAAATAAGCAATACTGGAGAAAAGCCATTGGATAGGGAGCGTATTTTTGAGCGCTTTTATCAAGGTCAGAAAAAAGAAGGATCAACAGGGCTTGGACTGGCTTTAGTGGATTCTATTTGTAAAGCGAATCATTTGAAGATTGATTATACTTATGTAGAAAACAGACATATCTTTACGATAAGTAAGCAGAATTCAGAATAAAAAGAGAAATATCCTTTTTGATTTCAATTTCTTTTCAGATTCCTTTTGCATCTTTGCAATACGATAATGAGAATTTGATAAAATAACACTAAAAAGCAGATCGATATGAAAAAGTTAGTTTTTTTACTTGTATGTCTTTTTTCTATACAGACAATGTTGTGGGCAGACAACGATAAGCCAATTCATGTAGGACAATTACCGACGAAAGCACAGACTTTAATAACCACTTATTTTAAGAACCATAAAATCGCTTTGGCTAAGATGGAGTCAGGTATTTTAAATAAAAGTTATGACGTAATTTTTACTAATGGAGAAAAATTAGAGTTTAACAAGTCAGGTGATTGGACCGAAGTTAAATGTACGAAATCAGAAGTTCCTTCTGCCATTGTTCCAGAACCTATCCGGACTTTCTTGAAAAATAACTATCCGGATGGAAAAATAATACAGATAGAGCGAAAAGATAAAGGATATGAAGTGAAGCTTTCTACTCGCTGGGAAATAACCTTTGACAGCAAATATCAAGTTGTAGATATAGACGATTAATTTCTAAAGAAAATGCCCCTAAAAGTTTAACTTTTGGGGGCATTTTTAATGTGTTCTGATTCCGGAGTTTTTAGGGCTGATATTTTATTAGAATTTATAGCTTAAGGAAATTGTTAGATTTCTATTTCTTAAAGTAGGAGTTTCATAAATACTGGCATTATTTTTATCTGTATCGGAGGTATATTCGTCTATTAATCCCCAGTCATATCCTAAAGATACAGAATATCTTTTTTGTAGTTCTGCTCCTATTCTGAATCCTAATCCAAAGTCGAAGCGTTTTAGTCCATTACTGCCGAAAACATTTTCAGTATAGTCTTCTTTTACGATATTCAGGTCACTGCCTCCATCTGCTGTAGCTGATATTTGTTCTATCTTGTGTTTGCCGAATAGGCCAATACTGAAGTATGGACCGGCTTCGGCGAATACTGAAACTTTTCTCGTGATGGAATGTCTATAGCCGAAATGAATAGGGATATCCAAATAATAAGGATTTGTTTTTATTCTTCCCAAAATTCTATGATCTTGAGAACAGCCTTTTAAAGACAAAATTGTTCCTGCATTTATATATGTCTTTTCATTCATTGCGAAAATAGGAATCTCAAATCTTGCTCCGATATGAAATCCTGTACGAGAACCTAAACCTCCAAGATCAGAAACATTCAATCCCAATGTAGTTTCCCATCTAAACGGGTCACCGATACTTTGTGCTTTCATTTCCCACACCGTGGCAAATAAAGCTATGAATAAAAACAACCTTTTCATAACATGAAGAGTTTTAAGATTTTATATGAACAATTGCGTGGATGCTGTTACTACAAATATATAAAAATCTTATGGAATCTCTATATTTACTGTTAGATAAAGTATGTTGTTTTTTCTGGTTTTAGTGATGAAAAAAGGGCTGTATCGAACGATACAGCCCTGAACGTTTCTATATAACAGTTTTGTTAAGAATTCATGCTCATAAGAAACTCTTCATTGTCTTTGGCTCTTTCCAGACGTTCCTTTACAAAATCCATAGCTTCTATTGGATTCATATCGGCAAGATATTTACGTAAAATCCACATGCGGTCTAATGTTGTCTTGTCAAGCAATAAGTCGTCACGGCGTGTACTTGATGCTGTGATGTTGACTGCTGGGAAAATACGCTTGTTGCTCAAATTGCGATCGAGCTGAAGTTCCATATTACCTGTTCCCTTGAATTCTTCAAAAATTACTTCATCCATCTTCGATCCGGTATCAATCAGAGCAGTAGCAATGATGGTCAGTGAACCGCCACCTTCGATATTGCGCGCAGCACCGAAGAAACGTTTCGGTTTATGAAGGGCATTTGCATCAACACCACCCGACAAAACTTTACCAGATGCAGGAGATACTGTATTGTAGGCACGAGCCAGACGAGTAATAGAGTCCAGGAAAATAACTACGTCATGTCCGCATTCTACCATGCGTTTTGCTTTTTCCAGTACGATACCAGCAATCTTTACGTGACGTTCTGCAGGTTCGTCGAATGTTGAGGCTATAACTTCTGCATTTACGCTACGAGCCATATCTGTAACTTCTTCCGGACGTTCATCGATGAGCAGCATAATCATGTATACTTCCGGATGATTGGCAGCTATTGCATTAGCTATATCTTTCATCAATATAGTTTTACCCGTTTTAGGTTGTGCGACGATAAGTGCACGCTGTCCTTTTCCGATTGGAGCAAAAAGATCAACTACACGGGCTGATAAATTGTCATCATATCCTTTGCAAAGTTTGAATTTCTCGTCAGGGAAGAGTGGAGTCAGATGGTCGAATGGAACACGGTCACGTACCAATCCGGGGTCCAGTCCGTTTATTTTTGAAACTTTGACCAGAGGGAAATATTTTTCTCCTTCTTTGGGTGGACGGATCGTACCTTCTACTACGTCACCAGTCTTCAGTCCGAATAATTTGATTTGCGACTGAGATACATAAACGTCATCAGGAGAAGAAAGATAATTATAGTCTGAAGAACGGAGGAAGCCATATCCATCAGGCATGATTTCCAGCACTCCGGTTCCCGATAAAATATCATCAAATTCGTAAGGCTTCTCAACCGGTTTTGGCTGTTGGACAACCTGTTCTGCTACGACTGGCTGTGGAGCAGGAAGATTAGCGGTTGTATTCTGAGGAGCTGGATGATTGGTATTTTGATGTTGTTGCTGTTGACGTCCTGCCTGATTGTTATTGTTGTTGCGGTTGTTATTGTTGTTATAACGCTGCTGACGGGCTTGATACTTATTATTGTTAGGCTTGTTTTCCTTTTCAGGTTTTTCGGCAGGTACAGGTGCAACTGTATCCATTTTTGTAGCTTCAAATTTACCCAGCAATTCAGTAGGAAGTTCTATTTTTTCTGAAGGAAGATCTTCGATTGGAATAAAATCATCACCACCTGTGAGATTTAATGCTGGAAGTTCCATATCATCGTTTTCTATAGGTACAGGAACGGGAGCTGGAACTGCCGGAGTCTGTTTTTCTGTTTCTTTAGGAGCTGATAGTTGTTCTTTTTCTAATGTCGTCTTGTTTTTGCTGCCGGGCTTACGGCCACGTTTTGCTTTAGGCTTTTCTGCAACAGTATCAGCATTTGTTGTTTCCGTTTGAACTTCTGCGGGTTGAGATATTTCGTCTTTGAATATTGGAGCAGGTGCAGGCAAAGGAGGAGTGTTTGCTTCTAGTTTTTGTGCTTTGTCTTTAGTTGCTGTGTACACTTTGTCGCCTTCTTTTTTTACGCTGATGCGTGAGCGTTTGCGCGGCTGTCCTTCTTTGCGTTCTTCGTTTGCTTTGGCAGCTGCCGCCTTTTTGGTTGCACCGACGATAGCTTGTTCGTCCAGAATGCGGTATACCAGTTCCTCCTTGCGTAGCGTACTGGTTTTTTTCAGTCCCAACTCTTTGGCAATCTGCTGCAATTCAGACAAATCTTTGTCATTTAGTTGAATGATGTTATACATAAATATGTTGTAATGAATTTTGTAAGTATCTGAAAGCGCAGCACGCAGGATTGCGCACAGGCAAATAATCGGGATATGCCCTTATCTATGCGTCTATCAGTAATTACAGATTATAATGATTGTTTTTAGTTTGATGTAAGTAAAAAGAAGTTTTTACATTGACAAAATTACGTCTTTTTCTGATATTATCCAATAGACTTGCCTTTTTTTTTATTTTTTTCTTCAGTTTGTAAGAAAAGTGTTATTTTAGCGTTGAATTTGATTCATTGAGTTATTATACTAAAAACTAAACAAAACAACATGAAGAAAGTAATTTTTACAGAAAAAGCTCCTGCTGCTATCGGTCCGTATAGCCAGGCTATCGAGGCAAACGGTATGGTATTCTTGTCAGGTCAGCTTCCTGTTGATCCTGCAACTGGTGAATTTGCTCCTGGTGGGGTAGCAGAACAGACTGCTCAGTCATTCGAGAATATTAAGAATATTTTAGCAGAAGCTGGTTTGACTACTGCAAATATTGTAAAGACTACTGTTTTTTTGGCAGATATGTCATTGTTTGCAGAAATGAATGGAGTATATGCTAAATATTTTGACGGTGATTTCCCTGCTCGTTCTGCTGTTGCTGTAAAGGCTTTACCGAAGGGAGCTTTAGTGGAAATTGAATGTATTGCTGTCAGATAATCTGAGTATTTACATTGGATGTATTGTCATTCAGGATGTTGCTGATGCTTCTCCTGGATGACATTATTTTAAATATAGTAATATGATTGGAGTAAAATTCTTTTCTCATATTGGCAACAAGTGGAAATTTTCTACCTATCTGTTGGCGGTAGTGATATTATTGGTTACGGGAATATATATTTATCGGTATGAACCATTTCGTTCTGGTTTTGAGATTTCCGACGAATTGGGAGGGAATATATTTCCTGTAACGATTTTGTCAACGGCAACAACCGATGCGAATCTCATCCTTCCGGCTGATACCAATTATTTGGGTAATCCCAAATCGTGCATCGCTGTTCGTGTGAAAAGTGCTTATACCAATAGCAAGCTAAGAATAGAGGTCGACGAAACACCTTTCTTTTCACGTTCCGTATCTGAGTTTATTTTACCCGAATCGGGAAAGGAATATTTGGTTTTCCCGGATATTGTATGGAATTATAACGCTTTACGTGAAAACGAACAGGCTGTTCCAGTCAGTGTTTCTGTGCATTTAAAACTGAATAAACGCGAATTGGGTAGCAGGGTACACACATTTTCGGTGCGGAGCATAAATGAATGCCTATTGGGATATATAGACAGCCGCATGAAATTTCACGATACAGGAGATTTTTTTGCCGCTTATGTGAATGAAGATAATCCTAAAATAGACCAGATTTTACGTGAAGCGTTGAATGCTCGTATCGTCAATCGTTTTTGGGGGTATCAAGGCAAGAGCGAAGAGATTGTCGACAAGCAGGTATATGCATTGTGGTATGTTTTGCAGAAAAGAAACTTCAAATATAGCTCCATCAGTAACAGCAGTTTGTCTTCGAATGTTGTTTTTACTCAACGTGTCCGCACTTTTGATGATGCTTTGCAGTCGGCGCAAATTAATTGTGTAGATGGCAGTGTGCTTTTTGCATCTTTACTGAAAGCAATCAATATAAATCCGATACTGGTGCGTGTCCCCGGACATATGTTTGTAGGATATTATACTGATCGCATGCATAAAAATATTCATTTTCTGGAAACTTCGATGATAGGTGATGTAAACCTGGATGATTTCTTTCCGGAAGAAAAACTGGATTCCACTGTAGCCGGAAAATCGCAGGAAAGTATTTCTCGGTTTATGTTTGACAAGTCGAAGGAATATGCTACCCGTATCTATAAAGAAAATGAAGAACTGATACATTCGGGAAAGGTAAATTATATGTTTTTGGAGATAGATAAGGCTACCCGTGCATATATACAGCCTATCGGAAAGTAAATCTTTATATTTATGAAGCTTATATACTTATATCATAGTGGATTTGCCTTATTAGGTGAAGGATATACCATTATTTTCGATTACTTTGAAGATTCTGCCTCTCCGTCAAGTGGCATCGTACATAATGAATTGTTGCAGCGTCCCGGCAGATTATATGTACTTTCCAGTCACAGTCATGCGGATCATTTTAATAAAGAGGTACTAACCTTTCGTGAAAAACATCCTGATATAGTGTATATATTCTCGCAGGATATTTTGCATGAGGAGAAACTTCTTTCAACGGATACTGTATGGTTGAAGAAGGGAGACTGCTATGCAGATGATGTATTGCGGGTGCATGCTTTCGGGTCTACAGATGTGGGTATATCTTTTCTTGTTGAGGCGGAAGGCAAAAAAATATTTCATGCCGGTGACTTGAATAACTGGCACTGGATGGATGAAAGCAGTGAAGCTGAATGGAAAGGATATGAGCGGGATTATCTTTTTGAACTGGACTGTATCTGTAGTTATACTCGCAATATGGATGTCGTGATGTTTCCTGTTGATCCTCGTTTGGGTACAGAATATATGCGTGGTGCGCGTCAGTTTGTAGAACAGATAAAAACGTCTATCTTTGTACCGATGCATTTTGATGAAGCATACGATAAGGCAGCAGCTTTCCTGCCGATAGCTCAGAAAAACGGCGCTTCTATGCCTATGCTTCATTCGAGAGGGCAAGAAATAGATTTATAGTTTAATAAAAAATATATACAATATGCAAGTAAAAGGAAGATTTGACCATTTTAATATCAATGTAACTGATCTGGAAAAGAGTATCAAGTTTTATGAAACAGCATTGGGATTACACGAATCACATCGTAAGGAAGCAAGTGACGGTTCATTCATTTTAGTGTATATGGCTGATGACCATTCGAACTTCTTGCTCGAACTTACTTGGTTGCGCGACCATACAGAAGCTTATGAGCTAGGAGAAAATGAAAGCCATCTTTGCCTGCGTGTAGAAGGTGATTACGATGAAGTACGCAAATTCCATAAAGAGATGGGTTGTGTATGTTTCGAAAATGAAAAAATGGGACTTTACTTTATCAATGATCCGGATGATTATTGGATTGAAATTCTGCCGGTAAAGTAATTCCGAGATAAAACCTCACAGCGAAAATTATACGTAGTACAGTAAAAATAACAAACAGTTATGATGAAATATATATCCCCCGGTTCATGGTTCTCATTGGAGTATCCGTCCGATTGGCGTGAGTTTGAAGACACAGAAGATAGCTTCTTGTTTTATAATCCTGATAAATGGATGGGAAATTTCCGTATATCAGCTTATCAGGGAGAAAGTCATACATATGCACAAGAGTGTATTGATTATGAAATGCAGCAAAGCCGTGGAGTGAAATTGGTCAAGGTAGGCAAATGGAGTTGTGCATATCTGACGGAAAGTTTTCAGGAGAACGGTGTGTGGTATACTTCCCACATTTGGGTGACGGGTAAAGAAAATATTTCGATTGAATGTTCGTTTACTGTGCCTAAAGGAGAAAATATCAAAGTCGCAGAGCAGATAATAGCTTCGCTGAATGTACGTGGTGCAAAGGATAAACCATGGAAAGAAATTATTCCGGTACGTGTACTCGAGATTAATGCGATCAATGAAGCATACGACTGGGCTGTATCTACCATAAAAAAACAGCTGACTAAAGATTTTACTTCCAGTGAGGCTGATATAGAAAGCATACAGAAAGTGATAGATAGCGGACGCTTTAATGCAAATCAGCGCTCGGCGTGGGAGAATTTCGGTTTTGCTTTCGGTGCTATTCTTGTGAATGAAATGGACGGAATGGACTGGGTAACTGTAATAGACGGCAAAGAAGAGTATCCGGCTTTGCGTTTTGCCCAGACTGATGTGATGGTGTATCCTTCCCGACTGATTTGGAATAAAGTGAAAAATAGTCAGCCGTGCAACCTGAAAGCTGAGTATGAACGGATTCGCTCTGAAGTGGAAGCTGTACTTTGATAATTAAATTATACAATTAATATTTTAGAAGAAAAAGAATGATTCCATATTTACAAGTCGAAAATCTGACAAAGTCGTTTGGAGATTTGGTGTTGTTTCATGAAATATCATTTGGTATTGCACAGGGACAGCGTATCGGACTTATTGCTAAGAATGGAAGTGGAAAAACAACATTGTTGAATATTCTGGCAGGCAAGGAAGGGTACGATGAAGGGAATATTACGTTTCGCCGTGATCTTCGTGTAGGATATCTGGAGCAGAGCCCTTCTTATCCCGAAGAACTTACTGTTCTGGAGGCTTGTTTTCATCATGGCAATAGTACGGTAGAGCTGATAAAAGAATACGAAAAGTGCATGGAAACTCCCGGCAATCCGGGACTGGAGGATTTGCTGGCCCGCATGGAACATGAAAAGGCGTGGGACTATGAGCGCCGTGCCAAGCAGATTCTCTCACAGCTGAAAATCCGTCATTTCGATCAGAAAATCAAACATCTTTCCGGAGGGCAGCTGAAACGTGTAGCTTTGGCAAATGTGCTGATAAATGAACCCGATTTGCTGATATTGGACGAGCCGACCAACCATCTTGATCTGGATATGACTGAGTGGCTGGAGGAATACCTGAATCGTGCCAACCTGAGTTTGCTGATGGTAACACACGACCGTTATTTCCTCGACCGTGTCTGTTCGGAAATCATTGAAATAGACAATAAGCAGATTTATTCATATAAGGGAAATTACAGTTATTATCTGGAAAAACGTCAGGAACGTATTGATGCGACTAATGCCGAAATTGCACGTGCCAATAATCTGTATCGTACCGAGCTGGAGTGGATGCGCCGGATGCCTCAGGCACGTGGTCATAAGGCCCGCTATCGTGAGGAAGCTTTTTATGAGCTGGAGAAGGTAGCCAAACAGCGTTCTTATGATGCGAATGTAAAGCTTGATGTGAAAGCTTCGTACATTGGTTCGAAGATTTTTGAAGCAGACCATTTGTGCAAGAGCTTTGGCGATATCAAGATTCTGGACGATTTCTCGTATATCTTTGCCCGTTATGAGAAGATGGGTATTGTGGGTAATAACGGAACAGGAAAATCTACTTTAATAAAAATCCTGATGGGACTGGAAAAGCCGGACAGTGGTACGCTCGATATTGGTGAAACCGTCCGCTTTGGTTATTATTCGCAGGAGGGATTGCAGTTTGATGAACAGATGAAGGTAATAGATGTGATAACAGATATTGCTGAGGTTATCGAACTAGGCAACGGAAAGCGTTTGACGGCATCTCAGTTCTTGCAACATTTCCTGTTTACTCCCGAAACGCAGCATAGTTATGTTTATAAACTGAGTGGAGGAGAACGCCGCCGTTTGTATCTGTGTACTGTACTGATGAAAAATCCTAATTTCCTGGTGCTGGACGAGCCTACCAATGACTTGGATATAGTAACGCTTCAGGTGCTGGAGGAATATTTACAAAGCTTTAAGGGCTGCGTAATTGTAGTCAGTCACGACCGCTATTTTATGGATAAGGTTGTAGACCATCTGTTAGTCTTTAAGGGACAGGGAGATATACGTGATTTCCCAGGAAACTATTCAGACTATCGCGACTGGAAACTGGCTAAGGCTGAGCACGAAAAAGAAGCTGTAAAACCGAAAGAAGAAAAGACGCAGCGTGTGCGCTTGAACGACAAGCGTAGAATGACTTTTAAGGAAAGAAAAGAGTTTGAACAGCTGGAGAAAGAAATTGCCGATTTGGAAGCAGAAAAGAAACAACTGGAGGAGGCTTTATGCAGCGGTTCACTTAGTGTGGAGGAACTGACAGAAAAGTCAAAACGTCTTCCGATGCTGAATGATGAACTTGACGAGAAAACAATGCGTTGGCTTGAATTGAGTGAAATAGAGGCATAGCTTTCTATATATACTTGTAAATCAGTGAGATAATTTTATCTTTATGCTTAGCCAAATAAAAGGTGAAAAGTAGAAAAAAAATTCTCGATGTTTTTCTAAAATTCGTACAAATTTTAAAAAAACATCGAGAATTTTTTTTGTAAACATGCAGACAAATTTAGTACTATCTGAAGGTATGTTTTTCGGAACTTATTTTTGCAGTGAATTATTGATAGACTCTATATAATCCAGAATTTCTTTTCGTCCGGTTTTCTTTTCCGATGAAGATATGAAATACGGTGGAAGCTCTTCCCATTGTTCTTTCAAAACCTCCATATATCGGTTGACATTGAATTTGGTTTTACCACTGCTTTGTTTGTCGGATTTAGTAAAAATGATAGCAAAAGGTACACCGTTTTCACCCAGCCACTCCATAAATTCCAGATCGATTTTCTGAGGCTCCAGACGGCTGTCTACCAGTACAAACAGACAGGTCATCTGTTCACGTTCAAGCACATAATATTCTATAAGCTTTTGTATCTTGTCCATCATTTTTTTACCCCGCTGTGCGTAACCGTATCCTGGGAGGTCTACCAAATACCATTCCTTATTGACTAAAAAATGGTTGATGAGCAATGTCTTTCCGGGTGTTGCAGATGTCATAGCCAATTTTGGCTGTTTGGTCAGCATGTTGATGAGGCTGGACTTTCCTACGTTAGAGCGTCCTATAAAGGCATATTCCGGCAGATTAGTCTGAGGGCACATGTCTGCTCTTGAATTACTGACTACAAATTCGGCACTGGTTATTTCCATATTAATTTGTTTTTTTACTCTCTGCAAAGATAGAATAAAAAGAAGCAAAATGAAAATATAGATGTATTTAGTCGTCTTTTCAGTGAAATATGCCGCATTCTCCGTATATTTGTACAATGAAATATATTTATGTTGCCATTGGTTCCATATCTTTAGTGCTGGGAGTTATAGGAATATTTCTTCCTATACTGCCTACTACGCCTTTCTTGCTGCTTTCTGCCGCATTGTTTTTCAGAGGCTCGCCACGTTTATACACCTGGCTGCTGGAACATAAGTATTTGGGACCGTATATCCGCAGTTTTCGTGAGGACAGAGCCATTCCGCTTCGGGCTAAAATTATCTCTGTTTCATTACTTTGGATTACAGCTATTCACTGTGTGCTTTTTTTATTTCCGTATTGGTGGCTCAAAGGAATAATGGCTGTAGTGACTATCGGTGTTACTATTTATATTTTGTCTTTTAAAACCCGTTCTCCCCGATGAACAAATTAACTTTTTGTAACCGCAATGAGGCTATAGCCCGCATGAACCGGTTGGGAAAGGAAAGAACCCGATTTTTCTTTCTGATTAATTTTGATGAAACGGAATGTCTGGTCTCAAAACTGGATGATATCCCTGCCGGGCAACTGGCTTTTATTTTTCCTGAGATAGCGAATGTATGTTCTGTATCAGAATTGAAACCTGAAAATATTTTCTGGAAGGCTTATCCGCAATCGTATGAAGAATACTTACGTTCGTTTGATATTGTACATCGTAATTTGTATGCGGGAAATTCATTTCTGACAAATTTAACGTGTGCCACTCCGGTTGAAACGAATCTTTCTTTATATCAAGTATTTCTTCACGCTACGGCACGATATAAGCTTTGGTATGATGATCGCTTTGTTGTGTTTTCACCTGAAACTTTTGTCCGTATAAAAGAGGGCTATATTTATTCGTTCCCGATGAAAGGAACAATTGACGCTTCGTTGCCCGATGCGAAGGAAGTATTGCTGAGGGATGAAAAAGAAGCGGCAGAGCATGCTACGATTACAGATCTGATACGAAACGATTTGAGCCGGGTGGCTACTGAAGTGACGGTTACGCGCTACCGTTATCTGGACGAACTGCATACTCATTGTGGAAGGTTGCTTCAGATGAGTTCTGAAATCAGAGGGCGTTTACCTGAAAACTATCACGAAAAGTTGGGGTCGTTGTTCTTCGAACTCCTTCCTGCCGGTTCTATTACCGGTGCTCCCAAGAAGAAAACGGTGGAGATAATCCGTGAGGCAGAAACATACGACAGAGGTTTTTATACCGGAGTCATGGGATATTTTGATGGTAAGAATCTGGATAGTGCTGTCATGATCCGTTTTCTGGAACACACAGATGGTGGATTTGTGTATAAAAGTGGGGGAGGAATTACATTCCGCAGTACGGCCCGAAGTGAATATGAAGAAATGATACAGAAAATATATGTGCCGATTTATTGAAACAATTCGTATAGAAGGTGGAAAGGTGTGGAATCTGTCCTATCATAATGCCCGTATGAATACAACCCGAAAAAGGGTGTGGGGCAATTGTCCCGCACTTTCTTTGGAGGATATTCTGAAGCCAGAACCTTGGCAGGAACGGACACGCTGCCGGGTAGTATATGGAGAGAACATAGAGGAGGTTGTATATATTCCATATACGATAAGGCAGGTTTCTAGCTTGAAACTGGTGTCTTGTGATGATATCGCATACGAACTGAAAAGTGCAGACCGTAGCATGCTGAACAAGCTTTTTGCCTTGCGTGGAGAGAAAGATGATATACTGATTGTGAAGAATGGCAGGATTACCGATACATCGATTGCCAATGTTGCCCTCTGGGACGGAACAGAATGGCATACCCCTTCTTTTCCGTTGCTGAAAGGAACGCAGCGTCAGTTTTTACTTGACAGAAAGCAGATAATAGAAACAGACATATCCGTAGAAAACCTTTCATCGTATTCCCGGATATGTCTGTTTAACGCCATGATTCCCTTTGGAGAGATAACGCTCGGTTGTGAGGAGTTGGACTATTAGATAGGCCAACCTTCTTCTTTCAGCGCTTCTTTCAGTTGTAAAAATCTTTCGGCTTCCACATCGTTGTCGATAAATTTATCGAAGTTTGCGATGTTCATAGCAGCCCAAGTCTTGCCTTTTTCCACTTCTGTGTCTGGAGCAAACGAAAGATATAATTTCATCGCTTTCTGATAGTCACCTTCCAGCATCCAGTAATGTGCCCGGTAACTGATAACGGCAGGCAGCTTCTTAAACTGTTCGGGCAGACATTTATAAATCATATCGGCAGCTTCCGACTGCGAAGCCAGTACGGCATAATACATACCGTCTATTTGTGTATCAATTCCCTTGCGTGTTGTGACAAAAGCATCATAAATCTGAATGCTTAATATCTGGTTGATAATAAATATCCGTGGAACGGGAGTGTGTGCGCACATGGCCATGATGTGGTCAGTATCTATTTCACCATCGAACATATCACGGAATATTTTTTCATAAGGCAGTCTGACACTGGATATGCCTTGCGGTTGGAAGCAAATCCAGTATAAATTGCGTTCTGAGATTCGTCCGTTTTTGTCCCGATATGTGATGTGAATAGGGTGATAGCAGCAAATAGCCATAAGCAATGCTTCTGCAACTTCTTCTCCATTACCTTCTTCCGAGAAATCGCATGTCATGACGTCTGTAGCGAAAGGTGTTTCCAGACCTTCTATTTTTGCGATCTCGTTGTATGGGATAAAGTGATTTTCTTCTAGCACCACTTCTTTCCCTTCTACTCCCCAGATGAACAACTCTGCTTTTAATTGCAGCGTACGTGATTCGTAAATATACTGACAACCGTTTGTTTCTGAAGTAATTCGAGTATATGGATAGTGCAAGGTACTTTCTTCCAGCCGTGCTTTCATTTCCTGATAAGCTTCCAGTATATCCGAAGAATGAGGCTGTTGCTCTTCTTCCTTTTGAGGAGTTTCCGGTTCGGCCGTTACTTTTTCATTCTCAGGTTGAGGAAGAGGTTGTTCTTCCTTGTCTGATTCTGGCTGAGCGGTTTGCATCTGTTCCTTTTCATGAATCAGTTGCTCTTTTTCCTCTAATAAAAGATGCATCTTTTTCTGCAATTCTGAAAGGTTGGCTTTCAAAGTTGAATTCTCAGATTGGATAGCATCTAATTTTTCCTGAGTTTCGGAAAGTTCTCTTTGCAAGGCTGTATAGTTTTTTGCAAGATCTTGTGAAGATTTTTCAGATTGTTCTTCCAGTTCCTTTTTATTAGCCTCGAGGATTTCTTTTTGTTTTTCTACTTCAGCCAGTTTTGCTTCCAGCTCTTTCTTGCTGGCAGCAATAGTCTCTTTCTGCTTTTCCGCTTCAGTTAGCTTTTCTTCCAGTTCTTTTTTGCTGGCGGTGATGGTTTCTTTTTGCTTTTCTGCTTCGGTCAGTTTTTCTTCCAGCTCTTTCTTGCTGGCAGTGATAATTTCTTTCTGTTTTTCTGCTTCAGTCAGTTTTTCTTCCAGCTCTTTCTTGCTGGCAGCGATGGTTTCTTTCTGTTTATCTGCTTCGGCCAGCTTTTCTTCCAGTTCTTTCTTACCGGTAGCAATAGTTTCTTTCTGCTTTTCCGCTTCGGTCAGTTTTTCTTCCAGGTCTTTCTTGCTGGCAGCGATGGTTTCTTTCTGTTTATCTGATTCAGCCAGCTTTTCTTCCAGTTCTTTCTTACCGGTAGCAATAGTCTCTTTCTGTTTTTCCGCTTCAGTCAGTTTTGCTTCCAGTTCTTTCTTGCTGGCAGTGATAGTTTCTTTCTGCTTTTCCGCTTCAGTCAGTTTTTCTTCCAGCTCTTTCTTGCTGGCAGTGATAGTTTCTTTTTGCTTTTCAGCTTCAGTTAGTCTTGCTTCCAGTTCTTTCTTACCGGCAGCAATAGTCTCTTTCTGTTTTTCCGCTTCAGTCAGTTTTTCTTCCAGCTCTTTTTTACCGGCAGCGATGGTTGCTTTCTGCTGTTCCGCTTCGGTCAGTTTGGCCTCTAGTTCTTTCTTGCTGGCAGCAATAGTTTCTTTCTGTTTATCTGCTTCAGCCAGTTTTGCTTCCAGCTCTTTCTTATCAGTAGCTAGAACTTCTTTCTGTCTTTCAGAATCGGCTAGCTGATTTTTTAATTGTTGAATATCATTATCTCGTGAAACAATTTCCTGTTCAGAATATTGCATTTTCTCCAATCCGGTTGCTTTGTCGGATTGAAGTCTGGATATTTCAGTTTGGAGATGTGAAATCTCTTTCTGATGTTCTGCAATTGAGGTTTGTAATTGGGTGAGTTCAGTTTGTGCAAGTGATAACTCTTCCTGTGTTTCGGTTAGCTGAGTACGTTTATAAGTTGCTTCTTTATTAGCATCTTTGACTTCAAATGAAAGTTGCTGATTCTTTATTAATAAAGCTTCGTTGTCGTTTTGTAATTGTTCAATATCAATGCCTGTCAGCTTTTTGATCAGATGAAAAGTGAATTTACCCATAACTGTGTAAAAAGATAATTTGGTTAATGAATGTTGCAAATTACGTAAATATTTCTGAATGTTCAGTATAAATGCGGTTTAAATTGTATCTTTTTGCATGAAAAATCCAATCTATTTCAATCTTTATCATTAGTTTTGTACTTCATTTTAGAAAAATAAGAAAAATGCAAGACTTTATAACACACAATGAATATTTAACTGGAAATCGGGCGAATAGTTTGATTAATCGCAAAATGATATTCCGTATATTGGGTATTTTATTGTTTATAGAAGGTGGGCTGTTTTTATTATGTGCAGGTGTTTCCCTGTGCTATCAGGAACATAGTTATATTTATTTTCTTTATTCAACCTTATTGGCCGCAGCTGTCGGTTGCGTGCTGTTGTTCCTTGGTCGTAATGCAGAAAATAAGCTTTCTCGTCGTGATGGCTACTGTATTGTTGCATTTACATGGCTTTTATTTACTACGTTTGGAATGCTTCCTTTCTACCTCAGTGGCGAAATACCTTCTGTTACCGATGCTTTCTTTGAAACGATGTCAGGGTTTACAACCACAGGTGCAACGATTCTTGATGATATTGAGTCACTGTCGTATGGAATGCTTTTCTGGCGTAGCTTTTCTCAGTGGATTGGAGGTTTAGGAATTGTCTTTTTTACGATAGCGGTATTACCGATATTCGGAGTCGGAAATCAGGTTCTGTTTTCTGCTGAAGCGACAGGGGTGACTCATGATAAGATTCATCCGAAAATCAGTATAATGGCTCAGTGGCTGTGGACTGTATATTTGCTTCTTACAATAACGGAAACAATATTGTTGATGTTGGGAGGCATGAATTTGTTTGATGCAGTCTGTCATTCGTTTACAACTACTGCTACGGGAGGATATTCTACTAAACAGGATAGTGTGGCATATTGGAATTCTCCTTTTATAGAGTATGTGATAGCGATTTTTATGGTCCTGTCGGGAATAAACTTTTCATTATATTTTATGTGCCTGAAAGGAAAATTCTTCAATCTGTTCAAAGACGATGAATGTAGATGGTTCTTGATGTCTGTAGGTATAGTAACTTTACTTATCACAGTTCCTTTGGTCATGCAAAACCATTATGGATGGGAAGAAGCTTTTCGGAAGGCATTTTTTCAAGTAGCAAGTATTCATACATCTTGTGGGTTTGCTACTGATGATTATAATGTATGGCCTCATTTTACATGGATGCTTTTGATTTATACAATGTTTGCAGGAGGTTGTACCGGCTCTACCGGCGGGGGAATAAAGAATATGCGTTTGCTTATTCTTTTCCGTAATATGAAGAATGAGTTCAGCCGTCTGATTCATCCTCGTGCTGTATTACCCGTAAAGGTAAATCAGCAGGCACTTTCTCTTTCTACTATCTCTACTGTAAATACTTTTATTTTATTGTATTTGATTTGTATTTTTGTAGGCTGGGTAGCTTTAATGTTTATGGGACTTGAACTTACAGAGTCTTTTGGACTGGTAGTTTCTAGTTTGGGTAACGTTGGACCTGGTTTAGGTGCATATGGACCTGCCTTTTCGTGGAGTGCTCTTCCTGATCTTGCTAAATGGTTACTGTCTTTTATGATGTTAATAGGAAGATTGGAGCTATTTGGCATTCTGCTGATGTTTTCGCCTGGTTTTTGGCATAAACGTTGACCTTTCTGTTAGGTATCGAAAAGTCTTGTATAGAGAAGTTTAATACTGATTATTGCATAAGATAAATAGCCGTATCATTACTTAAATAAAGTTTGATACGGCTATTTTTTATTCTAAAAGTAACTATCCTATACTTTCTGGAATGCTCATTTAATTTTGAGGCACTCTCATGTTTGTATTAATTATAGTTCTAAAGCTAGAACGAAAATTTGTTAGTCGATAAAGCGTTTGGTCAGCTCATCAAATTCGTCTATTCTTCTATCACGCAAGAATGGCCACCAGCGACGAACATTTTCGCTTCGGTTCATATCTATCTCTACTACGAGATTTTCTTCTTTCAGATTGCTTGCTTGTGCAAGAATTTCTCCTTGGGGTCCGGCTACGAAGCTATTTCCCCAAAATTGGATGCCATTGGTTTGTCCGGAAGGATCAGGTTCAAGTCCTACTCGGTTTACGGCGATGACAGGAAGTCCGTTTGCAACAGCATGACCACGTTGTACTGTTACCCATGCTCCAAGCTGACGCATCTTTTCATCTTGTGTATCACTGCTTTCCCATCCGATTGCTGTTGGATAAATAAGTAGCTCTGCACCTTTTAAAGCCATCAGTCTAGCTCCTTCTGGATACCATTGATCCCAGCATACTTGAACACCTAGTTTACCCAGACTTGTTTCTATTGGCTCAAATCCCAGATCACCTGGAGTGAAATAGAATTTTTCATAATAGGCAGGATCATCTGGTATATGCATTTTACGATATTTTCCCGCAATACTTCCGTCAGAGTCAAATACAACGGCTGTATTGTGATAAAGTCCGGGTGCACGACGCTCAAATAGTGAAGTAACCAATACTATATGATAAGCTGCTGCTATTTCACTATAAAATCCGGTTGACGGTCCGGGGATAGGCTCTGCCAGATCAAATAAAGATGTATCTTCTGTTTGACAGAAATAGGGGGTATTATGTAATTCCTGTAGAACAACAAGTTGTGCACCGGCTTGTGCAACAGAAGCAATATTACGGTGCAATTTTTCCAAATTTATTTTCAGGTCATTCGTACATGCTTGTTGTACGATACCTACTCGAATGGTTCTTTTCATATCGGTTAAAATTTTAATGTTTGCTGTTTTTTACACTTTCCGGATATTGCATGGTAACGCAATGCAATGAGCCATGTTGCTTAATTAGTGGGCAACAATCTATTCCTACAATATCTTTTTCAGGAAAAGCTTGTGCTAATATCTGAGCAGCCTTTTGATCGTTATCCGGTTGGTTGTATGTCGGATACAATATGGCATCATTCATTATCAGGAAATTGGCATATGTTGCAGGCAGACGTTCACCTTCTTCATCATAAATAGCTGTTGGCATAGGCAGAGGAAGCAAGCGGTATGGTGTATTCTCCAGTGTACGGAACGTTTTCAGCTGTTCTTCCATTTTACTGAGTTCATCATAATGTTCATCTGCGCTATCTGTACATTGTACATAAACAATAGTGTTGTCCGGACAAAGTCTAGCCAATGTATCTATGTGGCTGTCAGTATCATCACCTGCAAGGAATCCGTGATCCAGCCATAAAACTTGTTGAAGATTAAATCTTTCTTTTAAGTATAGCTCTATATCCTCACGCGTCATTACGTCGTTCCGATTAGGAGCGAGGAGACAGGTAGAAGTTGTAAGCATGGTTCCTTTACCATCACTTTCGATAGATCCTCCTTCAAGTATAAAGTTACGACAGTTTGTATAACTTCCTTTTAACAGATTGCTCTGATATAAATTCCAGTTTATCAGGTTATCTTTATTTGCTGCAAACTTCATTCCCCAACCATTAAAACAGAAATCTAACAGCAGGGGAGTCCCGTCATTTTGGAGCAATGTGATAAAGCCGTGATCGCGTGCCCAAGTATCGTTGGTCGGGCATTTTACAAAATGTATGTTGTCTTTATATTTGAAGTCTTTTAATTTTTCTGGATATTCAGGGGCAATCAGTAAAAGAGGTTGCCGGGAAGCTATTTCACTGGCGAGGTTGAAAAAACATGTTTCTACTTCATCTAACATGTAGTTCCAGTCGGTTCCGCTATGCGGCCACGTCAGCTGGATGTAGCTTTGTGGATGCCATTCGGCGGGTAAGAAATAATTCTTTTCCATAATGAGATAGTTTGTTTTATAATGTTGTTGTTCTTTTCTTATTGGCTGTTGCGCTTGCTGCGACGTTTTAATAGAATCCAGTCAAATAATTCGCGCCAGTTCGTAAAATCTTTTTTATACATTAAACCTATTCCTTGTGTTGTCAGAGTAGATTTTGTAAAGTATCTGTCGTTGGTCTGATTATATCCTTTCAAGCGGAAATCACCGTTTTTAGTCAGTAGCCACATTGCTTCAAAATCTCCTACGAAGTTGGTGTTACGCATAGGGTTATCGCGGTAACCGAAATTACCATTAATAATTAATCGGTTGTTAAGCAGTCTTCCTGAAAGAATAGCTTCTGCCTCTACGTCAGTCCACCCTTTATCGCCTGTACTTAAATTGGTTCCCACGTTCCAGTTCTGGCTGTCTATTACTTGAGAAAGCATATTATTTAACTGTCCGGAAAGTGTGCTGAAAGCCAGTGAACTTGTTGCATCCGACTGATTGGCATTGTTGGCATAATCAAAGGTATAAAACTTTCCAATACTCAACAAATAAATAATTTGTGTATTCATTTGCTCTTCTGTACTGGTTAAACTTCGTACCAATTCCCGGTCTTCATCGCTAACGGTCGGCAAGTCCAGGTCGAATTTTAATGTAGGAGCCGTCAGGTTACCTCTCAGATTCAGTAAACAGTTTACCTTTACAGTTCCTTTGGTATTTGAAGCATCAGCCACTAAATCATTTAATGAAGCAGAGTTTACGGTATAAACAGCCTGTACATCCAGATTGGCTTCTCGTGGATTTCCGTTGAATGAAACTGTTCCTCCTGATTGCAGGATGAAATCTTTGTGAATAACATTCTGCATGCTCATTTTGTATATTCCTTCTTCGATATTGTAGTTACCGAAAATCTGGAAATCTCCTTTATTATAATAGTTGATACGCAGGTTGCCGGTTCCGTTTGCAGAAATGTTATCTCTTGCTATAGGATCCATGACGATGCGCATGGTAGCAGCCGGAGTTGCTTCTATCTGGAGATTAATGTGGGTATCAGTAGGAGTGTCTTCTTCCTCCTTATTATCTGTTTTGTTTAAATGATGATATAATTCAGTCTGAATGTTTTCTTGCTGTCTTCGGGGAGTCTTATCCACAAATTTTATGAATTGTGTATTGGTCGCTTCAGCTGCTGTGGCGGTTACGTATGTAAACTTTGTTTGTGGATCAGTTCGTAATGTCCCGTCCACAGTAAGTGTATTGTTTCCCCCGCGCAGCAACACTTCTCCAGTTGTATATATTTTACCATAGAAAGGAAATTCAGGTGTTTCCTTTTCCGTGTGATATACCAGCATATTGTTTGTGTTGAACCGGAAATCATACATCAGGTTCTTTAGTTTTGTATGTCTGAGTGCGCCATTAACTAACCCTGTATGTCCTTCGGGGTCTGTTACTTGTATGTTGTCGAAGGCAAAGTGCCCTGAGCTTATACGGAATGAGTCTGCATGAGCGGTGAATGATGTATTAAGGATATTTACTTTCATGCTGGCATCTGCTTGAGCACATCCCTCCAAGTCAAGTCCGGAGAAAGGACCGTATAATCGGACGCGTCCAAAGACTCTTCCCTGCATATTTGTAAATATATTCTCTACAAAAGGTTGCAGGAAGGAAAGATTTGTACCTCCTGCCTGAATATTTAAGTTTAATCCTTTTTCCTTAGGCGAAACATACCCGGTTACATTAGTGAAGTAATGATCATTCTCTTTTATGTCGGCATGTAAGCGTACTCCTCCTAATTCATTGTCCCATTCACCTCTTATATCTCCCTGACCTAATAACGCATCGTTCAGCGAAAAGTCTTTTACGTTGAGTCGGGTATACATCACCGGATTGTTAAGTACATTATGTAAGTGGACACGTCCAGTTACTAGACCATTGAATTTAACTGCATGAAACTGAATTATATCCATTACATATTGTAAGTCGATATTACTCAAATCCACCAGACAAGAGTCTGTTGTTTCCTTTCCAATACGTCCGTTTGCACGTACATATTGGTTTTGATGCTCAAATAGAAAGTTGTCGATTTCTATCAGGTTTTTATCAATGGTTATTTGTGATGGATGTATTTTCCATATCGTGTCATTTAAGATAATTTTGCTTGGACGCAGGTCTATCATCGTTGATAAGCGATTACTTTCTTCTGACTTACGGAAACTTGTAATAGCTTCTACCATACCGCTAAAAGTGGAAGGAACATTATTTCCCCAATGGATGGTAGTTTTTAATTTATCGTCGCTGACCCGAGAATTTACAGCCAAATTAATCATTGCACCTTTTTGCAGACGTTTGTTTATACGCACTTGGCATTGCAGTTCATCTGAAGTGTTATTACACAATAACGTTCCTGATTCGAAATATGAGTCGTTGTAAACAAATGCTGGAAGATAACCTCTAATTTGCAAGCGTGTACGGTTATCATCAAAATATCCGTTTAATGTAGCCGGCATGTACAGTTCAACAGGGATTTTGAATACTTTTGAGAATAACTCTGTATCTTCCAGCTGGAAATTGAACTGAAAATCATTGTTTGTTTCAGGCAATTCCTTGTTGAGAACGAGTAATGACGGAATGTACCGTTGCAATGTCTTCAATATACTTGCTGGAAGAGTACGGTATGAATAGTTCCCTTTGACAAAACCATTGAGGAAAGGAGAACGGATTTCTATTTGTTTTTCCTGACTATTACTTACGTTTCCGGCAAATATGCTTAAGTTTTTTAAGAAATAACATTGATCTTTTTCTGGAGCGTTGACCAGTACGCTGTCAATACTGATTTTTCCCTGCATGTCATCAATGGAGTGTCCGCTGAAATCGGCAGTCAGATTCAGTGACATATCTGTATCTTTATATTGGTCTGTCAGATTCAGATCGTTAGGACGGAAGTTACGTACCACAGCTTTTAGATTGAAATCAGGCACAGCTTGTCGTGTCGCAACATGTCCGTTTATCTCAATGTTTGCATTGCTGTCGTCCAAAGATAATTTTCCGTTAAATCCTCCTGGAGTATATTGTCCGTCAAGCATGATGTTGCGGTACTCATACTGCTTGTATGTAAACGAAGAAATTACTCCCTTAATATATGATTCAGCTTTGCCGTCATGATATTTGAAACCTTGCAATTCTATGTCGAATGTTGTGCTTCCCAGTGTCTTTTCCTGGTTTAACAAGGTTCCTAATTGTAATTCCGGACTGATTATTTTTCCAGAATAAGAACGTAGATGGGTTAATGTATCGGAATGCATGGTTACATTGGCCCGAATACTTCCTACATCTGTAAGAAGTGTACCATGTGTTGTTAATTGATTCAGATAACCGGAAATATCTCCGTTGAAACTTATGTCCCCAATCCGTTTCAGAATATCGGGAACATTGTTTTTGCCACTTAGGTTATAAAGTAACCAGTTAATACCTTCTTTATCTACTTCCAGTTGCGACAGGTTACCGAAAAGGAACATATTATTTTTTTCGTTCCAGTGGTTTATCATAGCTTCTGCTTTCAGCAAAAGACTTTGAGTATTGTTTGATATATAAATGTCTGTACACTTGGTTTGATATCCTTTTCCGTCCAACGACATGCGCAGGTTTATAGCTTCATTGAAATGAGCTAGTGCAGGTACAAACATGGCAAAGTCAGCCAATGTAATACGAGCTCTCATATGAGCCATATACCGTGTGTCATTGTTTATTACAGGAGCAGATGAGGCACTGTCGTAGGTCGCAGCAAGCGTATCTATATTCAGCTCACTGTTAGGAAAAGAAACCTCAATATTGTTTGCCTGTAATCCATGGTGATTGGCTGTAATTTTCAGTGCCAGTTTCTTTAATTTGAATCCACTCTGTTCGTTGAAACTTATACGTTTGATTTGCGCATTGAGAGAATCAGGGGTTAAGGCTTTCAGTGAAAGTGTTGCTGAAAGATTCTGTATGCCTAAATGGTTTGAATTAAAACGTCCAGGAGTTTGAGCTTCGGAAAGTAAGTCATAGTAGACCTGTCCGCGACGAATCAATACGGAATTAATACGCAAATCGATGGTTGATTTTTTCTTGATTGTATCTTTTGAGGCAAATGCATCAAGTACAAACTGGAAATTTGTCTTACTGTCAGGGGTCGGACGGTTGAGGTGGGCGTTCAGACCAAAAAGCTGTACACTGCTGATGCGTATTTTGCCGTGTAATAAAGACGATAACTCCATCTTAGCAGATAAACGGTTTATTTTCAGCAGCTCCTTACCAGACTTGTCTTCCAGATATACATTCTGTATAATGACACGGTTCAGCAGTCCTAAATCGATATTTCCGATTCTGACCTCAGTCTGCATGATACGGCTGAGCTCCTGAGCCGTAAAATCGGACAGCCGTTTTTGAATAAAAGGAATACTCAAAACGGCGATAATTCCGAAATAGCATACCAAAGCTAATATGATGGTAGATCGGACAATATGTTTTATACTTCTGAACTTGCTCATGGGTATGACTCAAAAATTAATCAAAATTACAAATATCGCTCGAAGTAATCTATATTTTACCTTCTTATTTTATTATTTTTAAAATACAAATTCGTACTTTTGGCACATTATTTAGAAACTAACACATTTAAAGTATATGAAGAAGAACATAATGTTAGCATGCCTGATGGCAATGGCACTGGGAGCACAGGCTCAACAGGGGGGAATTACACAAGACATGTTGAACCAAATTAAAAGCAGCTATAAGCATACGCCGGCAGATAAGGCTATTTATAATGCCATGGCTGAAACCAGTATAGCAGTACTTGCGAAAAATCATGAAAATCTGGCTAATTTCGATACTAACTTCACAAATAAAGTTGTTTCACATGGCATAACAGACCAGCAGCAGTCTGGACGTTGCTGGCTTTTTACCGGATTGAACGTATTGCGTGCTCAAATGATGGCTAAATATGGTCTGGACGAAATGGAGTTCTCTCAGAACTATTGCTTTTTCTACGACCAGTTAGAGAAAGCTAATCTTTTCTTGCAGGGGATTATTGACACGCGTGAAAAACCAATGGATGATAAGATGGTAGAGTGGTTATTCCGCAATCCTATAAGCGACGGAGGACAATTTACTGGTATTTCAGATGTTATAGGTAAGTATGGAGTAGTTCCGTCTTCGGTTATGCCAGAAACCTATAGTAGTGAAAACACATCACAGATAGCTCGTCTGGTCGGCTTGAAGTTGAGAGAGTTCGGTCTGCAATTACGTGAAGAGGCTGCAAAAGGAGTAAAGGTTTCTGCACTTGAAGCTAAAAAGACAGAAATGCTTTCTACCGTTTATCGTATGCTTGCCTTAGCATTCGGTGAACCTGTGGAACGTTTTACCTGGACTATGAACGGTGAAACGAAGGAGTATACTCCACAGTCTTTTTATCAGGAATATTTGGGAAATGACTTAACCAATAATTATGTCATGCTGATGAACGACCCCAGTCGTGAATATTATAAATGCTACGAAATAGATTTTGACCGTCATGTTTATGATGGAAAGAACTGGACTTACGTCAATTTACCTGTTGAGGATATAAAAGCAATGGCTATTGAATCAATAAAGGATAGTACAATGATGTATTTCTCTTGTGACGTCGCGAAATTCTTAGACAGTAAGCGTGGTACTCTCGATTTAAAGAATTTTGATTATGAATCACTGATGGGTACTACGTTCGGAATGAATAAGAAACAGCGTGTCCAGACCTTTGCCAGTGGATCCAGCCATGCTATGACTTTGATGGCTGTAGATTTGGATAAAGACGGTAAGCCGAAGAAATGGATGGTTGAAAACAGTTGGGGAGCAGAGGCTGGTTATAAGGGACATCTGATTATGACCGATGAGTGGTTTGACGAATATATGTTCCGTCTGGTAGTAGAAAAGAAATATGTACCAGAAAAGGTACTGAATATTTTGAAGCAGAAGCCAATCCGTCTGCCGGCATGGGACCCAATGTTTGCTCCAGAAGAATGATGAGCAGATAAGTTTGTTTATATATTTTTGTAGACGTCCTGATGTTTTCTGAAAATACAGGTTTTCAGAATAAACATCAGGACGTTTATTTTTGGCTTTAGGGTTGTTTTTCTCTTCCTTTTTGCTTAATTTCGTAATTATCCTTAATTTAAAATCTGATTCTTATGAAGAAATATCGGAAAGCAAAATCGAAGTATATTGCTGTCTGTTCGTTAACCTTATGGTTATATCAGCCTGTAAATGCACAAATAGAGATTACAACTCTTCCGGATAGTGTGATAACGGTTGGATACGCTCGGGGTACACTGAAGAACATATCCGGTTCGGTAGAACAAATTACCGAACAGCAAATGAATAAAGAGCAAATAACTAATCCGCTGGAAGCTATTCAGGGACGAGTACCAGGATTGACTATCATGAAAAGCAGTAATGGTACAGCAGCTCTGGAATCTGTCCGAATGCGAGGAACCACTTCGTTGACAAGTGGTAATGATCCATTGATAATTGTAGATGGGGTGTTGGGCGATTTAAGTATGCTGACTTCGATCTATCCGACCGATATAGAAAGTTTTACAATCTTGAAAGATGCCTCAGAAACAGCGCAGTACGGTTCTCGTGGTGCCTCGGGTGTGATTAATATTACAACAAAAAAAGGAATCTCTGGTAAAACGCGTATTAATTACAACGGAAGCTTTGGCATTGCCCATGCTTATCGTCATCTGGATATGCTCTCTGGCGATGAATATCGGAAAGTAACAAGCGAAAATGGAATTTCTATTCTGGATAAAGGCTGTAATACTGATTTTCAAAAAGAAATAGAACAACTAGGGTTGCAGCAGAATCATAACATCGCTTTTTATGGTGGAGGAGATGCTTCCAACTATCGTGTTTCTTTGGGCTATCTGAACCGTGAGGGAGTGATACAGAATGAAAGCATGAAGCTTTTTACATCGAATATGAATATGTCGCAAGATATATTCGATAAATTTATCCAATGCGAACTTGGACTGTTTGGATCAGTCAAGAAAAACCGGAATTTGTTCGATTATCAGAAAACTTTTTATTCGGCAGCGGCTTTTAACCCTACTTTCCCTAACCATAAAGATTATACGACCGACGCTTGGGACCAGATAACTACTGCCAGCCAGATAACCAATCCTTTGGCTTGGATGGAGGTCAATGATCGTGATGATGTTTCTTATTTCAGTGCTCATGCCCGTTTGAATTTTAATTTGTCGCCCGACCTGAAATTTATTCTTTTCGGCTCGTATACTTATAATGATACAGAGAACTCACAGTATTTGCCCACTATAGTCTGGGCAAACGGACAGGCGTATCGTGGAAACCGCCGTTCGGAATCTGTCTTAGGGAATGCAATGCTTACATATCGGAAACAGTTGAAAAAGCATTTCATAGATGTATTGGGATTGGCAGAGCTGGAGAAAAATACATATACCGGATTTTATACTACGGTAACAAACTTTTCTTCCGATCTTATGGGGTTCGACAATCTTCAGGCTGGAGCTCTGCGTCCCTGGGAAGGAACAGGCTCATATTATGAGGAACCTCATCTGGCGTCTTTCCTGGGACGAGTGAATTATACATATGACGACCGTTATGTACTGACAGTCAATGCTCGTACAGATGCATCTTCAAAGTTTGGAGCAAATCATAAATGGGGCTTTTTCCCATCTGTTTCTGCTGCATGGAATGTGTCAAATGAACAGTTTATGAAGCAGATTACCTGGATTGATAATTTGAAGTTGCGCCTGGGTTATGGACTTGCTGGAAATCAGGGAGGTATAGATTCGTATACGACGATGAATCTAGTCCGTCCCAATGGAGTCGCACCTGTCGGAAATTCTCCTGTAGTGACTTATGAGACATTACGCAATATCAATCCCGATCTGAAGTGGGAAGTAAAACATACTTTCAATGCCGGTTTCGATGTGGGCTTTTATGGTAACCGCTTGCTGTTGTCTGTCAATTATTACAACTCTAAGACAACCGATATGCTTTATAATTATCGGGTAAGTGTTCCTCCTTTTACCTACAATACATTGCTCGCCAATATTGGTTCTATGCGTAACAGCGGTACAGAAATCTCTGTTGGTATTACTCCATTGAAGACCAAGGATATGGAGCTGAATATCAATGCAAATATAACTTTCCAGAAGAACAAGTTGCTTTCGCTGAATGGTATGTATAATGGCGAATATATTTCGGCTTCGGAGTATACTGTTATAGCCGGACTTGATGGGGCAGGTTTTCATGGAGGATATAATAATATTGTATATCAGATTGTAGGACAGCCTTTGGGAGTTTTTTATCTTCCTCACTGTACCGGATTGGTTCCCGATGGTAATGGTGGATATAAATATGAAATCGCCGACTTGAATGGGGGAGGTGTAAATCTGGAAGACGGAGAAGACCGTTATGTGGCAGGTCAGGCTATGCCTAAGACCTTGCTTGGCTCAAACATTAGTTTCCGGTATAAACGTTTTGATGTATCGTTGCAGATAAACGGAGCTTTCGGACATAAAATATATAATGGAACTTCACTGACTTATATGAATATGAATATTCTTCCCGACTATAATGTCATGGAGGAAGCTCCCCGACAAATGATAAAAGATCAGACCGCAACTGATTATTGGCTGGAGGATGGAGATTATATTAATTTCGATTATCTGACAGTAGGGTATGATGTTCCTCTGAAAAATACGAAGTTTTTACATAACATGCGTCTGGCGTTCACTATCAACAACTTGGGAACAATAAGCGGCTATTCGGGATTAACCCCTCTTATTAACAGTATGACCGTAGACTCTACATTGGGAGTTGATGACAAACGGACTTATCCGTTGTCGCGTACCTATACTCTTAGTTTAAGTCTTAATTTTTAAATGTTTAGCCATGAAAAAAATATATATATTATTTTTGACTTGCACTTCGTTTTTCAGTATATCGTGCAGCAGTTTCCTTGAAGAAGATCCTCGGGATGGTTTAGTGGGAGATAATGCTTATTCTACACTGCCGGCTCTCTATCGGAATTGTGTAGCATCGCTTTATAACTGTGTAGGCAGTTATAAAGACAGTGAGGGATTGCAGGGAACAGGGAGAGGTATCTATGACCTGAATACTTTTACGACCGATGAGGCTATTATGCCCACCCGTGGAGGTGACTGGTATGATGGTGGATTCTGGCAAGGACTCTACCTGCATCAGTGGGGAGTAAATAGCGATGCCATATTGAATACTTGGGAGTACTTGTTCCAGAGTATTAAGCTATGTAATTATTCGTTGGAGCAGATTGAACATTTCTCAGCGACACATACTGATAAAGAACTTCCGGCTTATAAGGCAGAGGTACGTGCCCTTCGTGCTATGTTTTATTATTATGCGATGGATTTATTCGGACGTATTCCTCTGCTTGTTACTTCCGATGCGGCCGGTGCGGAAATGAAACAGGCAGAGCGTGATAAGATTTTTACTTTTATCGTAAATGAATTGCAGGAGGCTGTTCCTTTCCTGAGCGAAGAGAAAAGTAATATTCCTGGTGAATATTATGGCAGAATGACAAAGCCTGTTGCTTATTTTCTGTTGGCTAAGCTGATGCTGAATGCTGAAGTATATATGGATTCCGACTGGACAGATGGTGTCTTTCCTGATGGCAAAAAAATCTTCTTTACTGTAAACGGAGAAAATCTCAATGCTTGGAAAGCTGCACAATATTACTGTACACAGATTTCTCGGATGGGTTATCAGTTAGAAAAAGATTATTCTTCAAATTTTGCCATATTCAATGAGTCTTCTCAGGAAAATATTTTTGTAATACCGATGAGCAAGACTTTATACACCAACCAGATGCAATATTTGTTCCGCTCCCGTCACTATAATCATGCAAAGGCCTATGGATTAGGAGGTGAAAATGGTTCAAGTGCAACGCTTGAGGTTTTGCAGACTTTTGGGTATGGCACAGACAAAGTTGATCCTCGTTTCGATTACTGCTATTTCGCCGATGAGGTGTACGATTTACAGGGAAATCCTATTCTGCTCGACGACGGCACTCCGCTGGTATATTACCCAGAGGCAATAGCCCTCGATGTTTCCAATTCGGTATATGAACAAACAGCTGGAGCACGTATGAAGAAATATGAAGTGGATAATACAGCATTAAAAGATGGAAAGTTGATGGATAATGATATTGTCTTGTTCCGTTATGCTGACGTGTTGCTGATGATGAGTGAGGCCAAAGTGAGAAATGGCGAAGACGGAACAGGAGAATTGAATGAAGTCCGTGCCAGAGTAGGAGCTTCGTATCGTGAAGCAACTCTTGAAAACTTGCTGGATGAAAGGCAGATGGAGCTGGCGTGGGAAGGCTGGAGGCGTCAGGACTTGATTCGTTTTCGTCAATTCACTCGTCCGTATAGCTTCCGTCCACAGCTTCCCGGTGAAGAAAACGGTTATACAACTGTTTTCCCGATACCTGAAAAGGTAATAGTGATGAATGGGGTGCTGAAACAAAATCCGGGGTATTGACAAATTATTTTATTGGATATTCCTTTTGGGGATTTTTGTTGTTCTTTGCATTGATTATAAGTTGTTTACGTAGTCTTGGACCTGCCTTTGAAAAAGTATATGTTCTTTTCCCGAAAATATCGAGATATTTTCGGGAAAAGATGCTGAAGAATTTATACTTTTTTGATGGAATGTTATTAAGACTATGCTGTTGTTTTTCTTTTGTAATAAAAAATCTTCGTGGATCAGTGTTTTTTCGTTTTCGCATGTCGTCCGGATGAAATAACTTCTTGAGCTGATTCCGCCCGATTCTGATAGAATGTTTTTTCGGGGAAAAAACTGGCAGGAGAGCCCCGAAATCCCCCTCTAAGAGGTAAGTGCGAAATAGTAAAAATTGCTTTCTACATATTACAAAATGAAGACATTTTGTTCGTTTTTGTCACTTGTACTCAATTATATAAAGAATTTTTTCCGTAATAACCCGCTTGAAATTGTTTATTTCCATTCTTTTTTATTTAATTTTGCAGTCAAATTTATAAAACCATTTTTTATAACCCAATATGGCTAATTTAATAAAATTGCGTAAAGGTCTTGACATTAACCTGAAAGGCAAGGCGGCTGCTGAGGTAGTAGCTGTAAAAGAGCCGGGATTCTATGCATTAGTACCCGATGATTTTACAGGTGTAACTCCTAAAGTGGTAGTGAAAGAACAGGAATATGTTATGGCCGGAGGACCCTTGTTTATCGACAAGAATCATCCTGAAGTGAAATTTGTTTCGCCTGTAAGTGGCGTAGTAACTAGTGTGGAGCGTGGAGCTCGCCGTAAAGTAATGAGTATTACGGTAGAAGCTGCAGCAGAACAGGACTATGAAGAATTTGGCAAGAAAGATGTTGCCAAGATGGATGCTGCTGCTGTAAAGGAATTGCTGCTGGCAAGTGGTATGTTTGCCTTCATCAAGCAGCGTCCTTACGATGTTATAGCAGATCCGACAATTGCTCCGAAAGCAATCTTTGTGTCTTCATTCGACAGCAATCCGCTTGCTCCGGAGTTTGAATTTGCCTTGAAAGGTGAAGAAGCAAATTTCCAGGCAGGACTTGATGCACTGGCAAAAATTGCCAAGACTTATTTAAGTATTAGTGTAAATCAGAAAGCTGCTGCACTGACACAGGCTAAGAATGTTACTGTAACTGTATTCGACGGACCTCATCCAGCAGGAAACGTTGGTGTACAGATTAACCACATTTCTCCTATTAATAAAGGTGAAACTGTTTGGACAATCGATGCACAGGCTGTGATCTTTATTGGTCGTCTGCTGAATACCGGACGTGTGGATCTGACTCGCATGGTAGCAGTGACAGGTTCTGAAGTAAAGAAACCTGCTTATTGCAAGTTGAAAGTAGGTGCATGCTTGACAAATGTGTTTGCAGGTAATGTAAACAAGGAAAAAGAATTACGCTATATCAGCGGTAATGTGTTGACTGGTAAGCAAATTACAGCTAACGGCTTCTTGGGAGCATTCCACAGTCAGGTGACTGTAATTCCTGAAGGTAGTGATGTTCATGAAATGCTGGGATGGATTATGCCTCGTTTCAATCAGTTCAGTACTAGCCGTTCATATTTTAGCTGGCTGATGGGCAAGAAAGAATATACACTGGATGCTCGTGTAAAAGGTGGTGAACGCCACATGATTATGTCGAACGAGTATGACAAGGTGTTGCCGATGGATATCATGCCTGAATATTTGATCAAAGCAATAATCGCCGGAGATATCGACCGCATGGAACAGTTAGGTATCTATGAAGTTGCTCCTGAAGACTTTGCTTTGTGTGAATTCGTTTGCTCTTCTAAGATGGAATTACAGCGTATCGTTCGTGAAGGATTGGATATGCTCCGTCGTGAAATGTGCTAATACTAACCAAAAGAATTAATAGAATAAATGAAAGCGTTAAGAAATTATCTAGATAAGATAAAGCCTAACTTTGAAGAGGGAGGCAAATATCATGCTTTTCGTTCTGTATTCGATGGTTTCGAAACATTCTTGTTTGTTCCGAATACTACTTCGAAGACAGGTACGCACATCCACGATGCGATTGATAGCAAACGTATCATGTCACTCGTGGTTATTGCATTAATACCGGCTTTGTTGTTCGGTATGTATAATGTGGGCTATCAGCATTATCTGCATGCAGGCATCAGCGGTAGTTTTATCGAAATGTTTGGCTACGGTTTTCTGGCTGTATTGCCTAAAATCATTGTTTCTTATGTTGTAGGTTTGGGAATCGAATTCGTTGTTGCACAATGGAAGAAAGAAGAAATTCAGGAAGGTTTCCTGGTTTCTGGTATGTTGATTCCGATGATTGTACCTGTTGACTGTCCGTTATGGATGCTTGCTGTAGCAACTGCTTTCTCTGTAATTTTTGCAAAGGAAGTATTCGGTGGTACAGGTATGAACATCTTCAACCCTGCATTGATTACTCGTGCATTCTTGTTCTTTGCTTATCCTACTAAGATGTCTGGTGATGCCGTTTGGGTATCAGGTGACAGCATCTTCGGATTGGGTAAGACTGTTGACGGTTTGACTGCTGCAACTCCGCTGGGTGTTGCCAAGGTTGCTGAATGTCCTGAATTCTCTTGGGATATGGTTACTGGTCTGATTCCGGGTTCTATCGGTGAAACCAGTGTAATTGCTATTGCAATTGGTGCTGTTATCCTTTTATGGACTGGTGTAGCAAGCTGGAAGACAATGTTGTCTGTATTTGTAGGTGGAGCTGTCATGGGATGGATTTTCAATACAATTGGTCCTGATACAGGTGTAGCTCAAATGCCTTGGTACGAACACTTGTGCTTGGGTGGTTTCTGCTTTGGTGCTGTATTTATGGCAACTGATCCGGTAACTTCTTCACGTACAGAAAACGGTAAGTTTGTATATGGTTTCCTGATTGGTGCTATGGCAATCATTATTCGTGTGTTGAATCCGGGTTATCCAGAAGGTATGATGTTGGCTATCTTGCTGATGAATATCTTTGCACCGCTGATCGACTACGTTGTAGTTCAGAATAATATCTCTCGTCGTGCTAAACGTGCTATGTCTAACAAATAAAAACCGAATATACAATGAATACTAATAGTAACTCTTATACTATCATTTATGCTTCGGTAATGGTTGTTATCGTAGCATTCTTATTGGCTTTCGTGAACTCTTCTTTGCGTGATATTCAGGGAAAGAATGTAGAACTTGATACTAAGAAACAGATTCTTTCTTCATTGGGTATTAAAGAAGTTCAGGATGCAGAAGCTGAATTTGCAAAAGTTGTGAAGTCTGATATGGTTGTAGCCGAAGACGGAACATTGACTCCGTATGAAGGTACTTTTGTTACCGGATATGAAAAAGAATACAAGGAAAACGGTCGCGCTCACTTGTTTGTTTGCGAAATAGACGGTCAGACTAAATATGTTATTCCTGTTTACGGTGCTGGTCTTTGGGGCGCTATCTGGGGCTATGTTGCACTGAATGAAGACAAGAATACTGTTTATGGAACTTATTTCTCTCATGCATCAGAAACTCCGGGTTTGGGAGCTGAAATTGCTACCGACCATTTCCAGAATGAGTTCAAAGACAAGAACGTACTGGAAGAAGGTGCTATTGCATTGGGTGTTGTAAAGAATGGTAAGATTGAAAAACCTGAATATCAAGTTGACGGTATTTCAGGAGGTACAATTACTTCTCTTGCCGTAGATAAGATGCTGAAAGATTGTATGGGACAATATACCAAGTTTTTAACTACTAAAGAATAATTAAGGAGGAGATAATAATATGGGAAGTTTATTTTCAGCTAAAAACAAAGAAGTATTTTCTACTCCGTTGGGTTTGAATAACCCGGTGACCGTTCAGGTTTTGGGTATTTGTTCTGCATTGGCGGTTACATCTAAGTTGGAGCCTGCTATTGTAATGGGACTTTCTGTTACCATTATTACAGCTTTCTCTAATGTTGTAATTTCTTTGATCCGTAAAACAATTCCTAACCGTATCCGTATTATCGTACAGTTGGTTGTTGTTGCTGCTTTGGTTACTATCGTAAGTGAGTTGCTGAAAGCATTTGCTTATGATGTAAGCGTACAGTTGTCTGTATATGTTGGTCTGATCATCACTAACTGTATTCTGATGGGACGTCTGGAAGCATTTGCTATGGCAAACGGTCCATGGGAATCTTGTTTGGATGGTATTGGTAACGGTTTGGGATATGCAAAGATTTTGGTAATGGTTGCATTCATCCGTGAACTGTTGGGTTCTGGTACATTACTTGGTTTTAACATTCTGAACTACGATGCAATAAAGAGCGCAGGCTATGTAAACAATGGTTTGATGCTGATGCCTCCTATGGCATTGATTATTGTAGCATGTATTATCTGGTATCAGCGTGCTAAACACAAAGAATTGCAAGAAAAAGAGTAATAATTCATTGAAGAACGGATATTGGAAAATGGTAATCCCGTTTGCCATAGAAGTTCTTAACTAAAACAAGATTATGGAACATTTTATAAGTTTATTAGTCCGCTCCATCTTTGTGGACAATATGATTTTTGCATTCTTCCTGGGTATGTGCTCTTACTTGGCTGTTTCGAAGAATGTAAAGACTGCACTGGGACTGGGTATCGCTGTTACCTTTGTGCTGGTGGTAACATTGCCTGTCAACTATCTGCTCCAGACTAAAGTGTTGGCTGCTGATGGTATTTTGGGTATCGATTTGAGCTTCTTGAGCTTTATCCTCTTTATTGCCGTAATTGCCGCAATTGTACAGTTGGTAGAAATGATTGTTGAGCGTTTCAGCCCTTCATTGTATGCCTCACTGGGTATTTTCTTGCCTTTGATTGCTGTAAACTGTGCGATTATGGGTGCTTCATTGTTCATGCAGCAGCGTATCAACCTTACTCCGTCTGATTCTAAGTTTATCGGTGATATCTGGGATTCAATCTCATATGCACTCGGATCAGGTATTGGTTGGTTGCTTGCTATTGTAGGTCTGGCAGCTATTCGTGAAAAAATGGCATATTCAGATGTTCCTGCTCCTTTGAGAGGATTGGGCATCACATTTATCACTGTAGGCCTGATGGCAATGGCGTTTATGTGTTTCTCTGGTTTGAACATCTAATAAAGAAAGGAATAAACAATGGATATGAATTTTATTTTAGCAAGCATTGGAGTATTCCTTGTGACTATTCTTGTGCTGGTAGTTATCCTGCTGGTAGCTAAGAAATTCTTGGTTGCTTCAGGAAATGTAAAGTTGACTATCAATGGCGAGAACCAATTAGAAGTTGAATCAGGTTCTACATTGTTGAATACATTGGCTGTAAATGGTGTATTCTTGCCTTCTGCTTGTGGTGGTAAGGGTTCTTGCGGACAGTGTAAATGTCAGGTTGTTGAAGGTGGTGGTGAAATATTGCCTTCTGAAGTGAGCCATTTCAGCCGTAAACAACAGAAAGATCATTGGCGTTTGGGTTGTCAGGTGAAAGTGAAAGGTGACTTGTCTATCAAGGTTCCTGAATCTGTAATGGGTGTAAAAGAATACGAATGTACAGTTATCTCTAACAAGAACGTGGCTACCTTTATTAAAGAATTTAAGGTACAGTTGCCTAAGGGAGCTCACATGGACTTCATTCCGGGTTCTTACGCTCAGATTAAGATTCCTAAATATGAAATGGATTATAACAAAGATATCGATAAATCACTTATCGGTGATGAATATCTTCCAGCATGGGAAAAATTCGGTTTGTTTAATCTGAAATGTAAAAATGAAGAAGAAACAATCCGTGCTTATTCTATGGCTAACTACCCGGCAGAAGGTGACGTATTCATGTTGACAGTACGTATCGCTACTCCGCCGTTTAAGCCAGACCGCAGTGGATTTATGGATGTAATGCCAGGTATCGCTTCATCTTATATCTTTACTTTGAAACCAGGTGACAAGGTATTGATGAGTGGTCCTTACGGTGATTTCCATCCTATCTTCGACTCTAAGAAAGAAATGATTTGGGTAGGTGGTGGTGCCGGTATGGCTCCGCTTCGTGCACAGATTATGCATATGACTCGTACATTGCATACTACTGACCGTGAATTGCACTATTTCTACGGTGCTCGTGCATTGAACGAAGTATTCTATCTGGAAGACTTCCAGCAGCTTGAAAAAGACTTCTCTAACTTCCACTTCCATCTGGCACTTGACCGTCCGGATCCTGCTGCTGATGCTGCAGGTGTGAAGTATACAGCTGGATTTGTTCATCAGGTAATGTATGAAACATATCTGAAGAATCATGAAGCTCCTGAAGATATCGAATACTACATGTGTGGTCCTGGTCCGATGTCGAAAGCTGTTGTTAACATGCTTGATAGTCTGGGCGTTGAAAGCTCTTCAATCATGTATGATAACTTCGGTGGATAATTTAATGAGTTTTCTAAACTATAATAAAAAAGCCTTTGATGTAAGTCAAAGGCTTTTTTATTATCTATTATATTCTGATCTGTCTGATTTTGTAATTTATTCCTTTTCCATTTCTATGTTATAAATAACAGGATCGTATTTGTTGATTTTTCCTGTGCCTAAATCAATCAGAAATCCTGGCCAGAATAATATATTCCACAATGCTTTGGCATTAAATGCCGATTCGATAACAAACGGGGTGTTCTTATATCCTTCTTTCTTGGCGATCACAGTCCTATCGGAAAGTTTCTTTTTTAGTCTGAAGGTAGTAGATCCGCCTTCTTTGATTTCTGCTAATTTTACATTGTTTGCAGCGTCGTAAAGTTTTGTTCCATTTTCTCCCGTAATGGTGATAGGTTGCTGTGTACTTGAAAAAATACTCATGCATGATGACAAGCCAAGGACTGGAATAGCCATCATTAATAGAATAAAATGCTTCTTCATCTTAGGTCTTTTGGGTTTATTTTTTTTATAACTCTTGAGCCGTTCGAAGAGTTTAGATAAGTAGCTTATATTAATATTATTTAGTAGATTCGTTGTTCTCTTTCTGTTTTTTCTCAATCAGCATATTCATAAAGGCTGAACTGATGATACCTGTAGGTATGGCAATCATGGCTATGCCAATCAGGCTGATGATGCTGCTCAGTAATCTGCCGAGGGGCGTAATGGGATAAATATCACCGTATCCTACAGTTGTGAATGCTACGATAGCCCACCAGAAGCCATCACCTATATTCTCGAAAGCTTCAGGCTGTGCATTCCGTTCGATATAGTACATTAAGATACCGGAAAAACCTAACATAATGCCACAGGCTGTATAAGCGGTAATCAGTTCTTCTCTGACAGTTTTTAGTACGGTGCCAATCATCTGAAAAGAACGTGAATAGCGTATCAGTTTGAAAATGATCAGTACATAGGCCAGCACAACCAGATGTACGTGTGGCGTTTCTTTATATAGATAAATAACGACAAAGGGCAGAATCGCTACGCAGTCTATGATTCCATAAAAAGAGATGATATAGCGTAAGCGTGCCTTCCATGCGTGTTTGCAACTGGCATATTGTACTGGAGCCGCTGCGATTCGTAGTCCGTATTCAATGGTGAAAATAAAGGAAGCAAGATAGTTGAATGTATATAAATAGTTGTGGTAAGGAGCGGATTCCTCGAATGAGCCATATATAATGGAGCAAATGGAGCCAATGATGAAGAACAGTACAAAGTATTGAAACCATTTTTTCATCAGCTGGAGATGAATCATTCGGTATAATTTTTCATGGCGGATGAAGTATGGAAATTTTTCTCGTAATGGATTCATGAGGTTGTGTGGATCTGTATTCATTTTTCCTATGATTTTTTTCGTTTAAACAAGGTGTGATTTGTCTTTTACAGCTTTTGGTAATAAAAGTCTTTACTATATGACAAATATAGTTTTTTCTTCCACAATAATAGGAAAAATTGAAGGATAAAAATATAGATGTAAGCTTTTTGCAAGTATTTTAATAGAGAGCATTGCTTAAAGAGATATTTAAAACAAAATAGAACAATGTTTGTTTCTGCTCTTTCAGATTGTCGTTAATGTGTAGAATTTATTACCTTGATGTTACAAATATTATTCTATCTTATATGTTATGACATGCTTTATTTGATTTATATCAATAAATGATAGTTGTAATACGCTTTTTTAGTAAATCATTTGTATGTTGTACAATATATTTTCTACCTTTGTTGCGGTAAAAAGATTGAGCTCAAACTAGACTAGGTTTAAAGATAATATTTTTAAGGTAACACAAGTTTTTAGGTAACATTAAAATTTAGGTATTATGAGAAAATTAGGATTTACATTAGTAGCAGCATTCGCATTTTCTGTTTCTGCATTTGCTAACAATGCAAATGATACGATTAACGTTGCTGGAAAATGGGATGGTACTATTAACAAAGCAAAATTGACAAAGTACTTGCAGCTTTCTTCTCAGCAGAATGAGCAGGTAGCAAGCATTTGCGATTATTTTCAAGAACAGATGAAAGTTGCGAACAGTTCAAAGAAAAATAGCGATCAGAAAGTGCGTAACGCAGTTTACGGTAATCTGAAACTGATGAAGAATACTTTGACTGAGAAACAATACAGCGACTATCTGCGCTTGATGGCATTGACATTACGCAATAAAGGTATTGATATCCAGAAATAATAATACAAAGCGGTATAAAAGAGTCACCTCGGACAAGTGTAGTGTATTCTTGAAAAAAGAATAAACTTCATTTTGTCCGAGGTGATTTTTTATTATAGGCTAATTGGGTAACTATATGATAAAGTAAAAAAGGTTGTCTTAAATTTATTTTGAAGTCCCCCAAAAAAATGGAAGAGCTAAACATTATTCAGTTATAGAAGGAGTCCGATAGCGGAGTCTTTCTATAACTGAATGTTTTTTATACGTTTAGCTGCCAGATAACTATTTATTAGAATCGATTTCCTTTTTCTCAGAATCTTATTTCTGTCAGCTGCATTTATGATTTATCCTTCAGCATATCTTCCAGACGGAGCAATTCATCTCTGTATTGTGCTGCTTCGATGAAATTGAGCTTTTTAGCGGCTTCCTGCATAAGTTTGCGTGTACGTTCCATACTTTTCTGCAACTGCTCTTTTGACATGTATTGAACAATCGGATCGGCTGCAGCTTGTATGTGCTCTGTATTTTCCACATATGCTTTGGGCTGTTTGGAAGATGTTTCTCCTGTTGTTTCCAGCAGGGCGTTGTTTCTGTTCTTTTTGATTTGCTGAGGAGTTATTCCGTGAGCTTCATTGTAAGCTAGCTGCTTTTCGCGTCGTCGGTTAGTTTCGTCGATCGTTTGTTTCATGCTGTCTGTTATTTTGTCGGCATACATGATAACTTTTCCATTGACATTACGTGCTGCACGTCCAGCCGTTTGGGTAAGAGAGCGGTGTGAGCGCAAGAATCCTTCCTTATCTGCATCCAAGATAGCTACAAGCGAAACTTCAGGCAAGTCCAATCCTTCACGCAATAGGTTAACTCCGACTAAAACATCATATATGCCTTGTCGTAGATCCTCCATAATTTGTACACGTTCCAATGTGTCGACTTCACTGTGTATGTATGTGCAGCGTATGTTATGACGAAGGAGATATTCTGTAAGTTCTTCAGCCATACGTTTTGTTAAAGTCGTGACAAGAACTCGCTCCTTTAATTCAATGCGCTGCTGGATTTCTTCCATTAAATCGTCTACTTGATTCAAGCTTGGACGAACTTCAATAATAGGATCTAGCAATCCCGTTGGACGGATAACTTGTTCTACAACAACTCCTTCACTTTGAATTAGTTCGTAATCGGCAGGGGTGGCACTCACATAAATTACTTGTTTGGCCATCTCTTGGAATTCTTCAAACTTTAGCGGACGGTTATCCATGGCTGCCGGCAGACGGAATCCATATTCTACCAGATTCTCTTTACGGGCACGGTCTCCTCCATACATTGCTCGTATTTGTGGTACACTCACATGGCTTTCATCTATGACAATCAAAAAGTCTTTGGGAAAGAAATCCAGCAAACAGTAAGGTCGGCTGCCTGGCTCTCTTCCATCAAAGTACCGCGAGTAATTTTCTATACCGGAGCAGTGTCCCAGTTCCCGGAGCATCTCCATATCGTATGTGACGCGTTCGTACAGTCTTTTAGCTTCATATGGCTTACCTTGTTCTTCAAAGAAAGCAACTTGCTTGGTCAAATCATCTTCAATCTGATGAATAGCTTTCAGTGTGCTCTCTTTGGTAGTCATGAAAAGATTGGCAGGATATATTTTATATTCGTCAAAGCTGCCGGTCCGGTGTCCGCTGACAGGATCTATTTCTTCGATCGCATCGATTTCATCATCCCAAAATATGACACGGAGTAAATGATCGGTATAAGCCAGTGAGATGTCAACAGTATCACCTTTAACACGGAAGTTTCCTCGGTTTAGCTCAATATCGTTACGCACATACAAGCTGTCAACAAGGCGCCGCAGAAATACATTTCTGTCCAGTAGTTTGCCTTTTTTTATCTCTATGACATTGTTGTAAAAGTCAGCAGGATTTCCCATACCGTAAATACACGATACGGATGAGATGACTATCACATCGTTTCTACCAGAAAGTAGGGCAGAGGTAGCGGCAAGACGCAACTTGTCTATCTCCTCATTGATAGCTAAGTCTTTTTCTATGTACGTATCGGTAGACGGCAGATAAGCTTCGGGCTGATAATAGTCGTAGTATGATACGTAGTATTCTACAGCATTATGTGGAAAAAAATTCTTGAATTCACCATATAATTGTGCTGCCAGTGTTTTGTTGTGGCTTAGGATCAGTGTCGGCTTGTTGATGTTTTTTATGACATTGGCAATTGTAAAAGTTTTACCTGATCCTGTTACGCCCAATAATGTTTGGGCAGGAACTCCGGATTTTACACCTTCCGTCAGTTGTGCGATTGCTTCCGGCTGATCTCCTGTCGGCTGATAATCTGATACAAGTTCAAAATTCATTTTGCACATTTATTAAATAAGGTGTAAAAATACACAATATTTTTGTCAGAGATATTGCAAGTGCAAATTTTATATTAAAAAACATTGAGTTATTGCATTATTCGGTGGAAAAGAGTACTTTTGCACATCTATATTGATAAACATGAAAAAGTACATCGTTATGGCCATCCTTTCTGCTGGAGTATTATCTTCATGCGGAGAGTACAATAAAGTGCTGAAGAGCACAGACAACGAATATAAATACGAAGCTGCAAAGAGTTATTTTGCAAAGGGACAAAACAGTAAGGCTGCTACTCTTTTGGAAGACTTGGCATTGATCATGAAAGGAACGAGCAATGCGGAGGAGTCTGCATATATGTTAGCTATGACTTACTATAATCAAGGAGACTATATTACAGCTTCGCATTATTTCAATACTTATTATACAACTTATCCCCGGGGAACTTATACCGAGCTGGCACGTTTTTATAGCGGCAAGGCTTTATATTTGGATACTCCTGAACCTCGTTTGGATCAGAGCAGTACATATAAGGCTATCGAAGAGTTGCAGATGTTTATTGAATACTTCCCCGAAAGCGACCGTAAGGAACTGGCCCAGAATATGATTTTCGAATTACAGGATAAACTGGTTGAAAAGGAATTCTTATCAGCTTTATTGTATTATGATTTGGGATCGTATACCGGCAACACTGTATATAGCAGTACCGGAAATAATTATCAGGCTGCGGTAGTAACGGCACAGAATATTTTGCGTGAATATCCTTATACCAAAAGACGTGAAGATCTTTCTATTCTGATTTTGCGTGCAAAATATGATATGGCAAAAGAGAGTGTGCCAGAGAAGAAAGAAGATCGTATGCGTGAAACGATAGATGAGTATTACGCATTTATCAATGAGTTCCCTGAAAGTAAATATAAAAGCGAAGTGGAACGAATATTTAAAGATGCAAGTAAGTTTGTAAAAGACGAAGAAAATTAATCAAGGTTTATAATTAAATAAAAAATTATGGATTACAAAAAGACAAATGCTCCTACCAATACCGTAACTCGTGACTTGATGGAACTGTGTGAAGATACTGGTAATATCTACGAAACAGTAGCAATCATCGGCAAGCGAGCAAATCAGATTGCGGTAGAAATGAAGAATGACTTGTCAAAGAAACTGCAAGAGTTTGCTTCTTACAATGATAATTTGGAAGAAGTTTTCGAAAACAGAGAGCAAATTGAGATTTCACGCTATTATGAAAAATTGCCGAAACCAACTCTGATTGCTACTCAGGAATATATTGAAGGTAAGGTATATTACAGAAACCCTGCTAAAGAAAAGGAAAAGTTACAGTAAGAAAATATTAATTGAACACAGAAACGCATAATTGCAGGAAGTGATTTTATATCTCTGTGAGGATGCGCTTCTGTGTTCTTTTTTTGTTATATCCTCGTATTTCTAATATTATTTGATTATGATACAACGTATTCAGACTGTTTATTTGCTTATTGTTGCCATTTTTATGGTGCTGATGATGTCTTTTTCTGTGGGACATTTTTATACGGAAACAAGCGTGTCAGACATGACAAATCTGGCTGTTATTGCTCCGGATGGAACTATGAATTATGCTCCCTGGGCATTGTTTGCCATTCTTATGGTTGTAGCAATTCTTTCACTTGTTACAATATTTCTGTATAGAAAGCGTATGTTGCAGATCCGTCTGACATTGTTCAGCAGCATTATTCTTGTGGGATATTACGTAACACTGGCAGCGTTTGTGTGGGGAACACTGAAAGAATGTGGCAGTTTTACTCCATCATGGACTTTATGTCTGCCTCTGATTTCAATCATCCTGAACTGGTTGGCTATTCGTGCTATCGGAAAAGATGAAATGCTAGTAAAAGCATACGAGCGTTTACGCTAAAAATATTATTCTTTTTAAAAAGTAATATCCCGGCAAACAGGAAGTATCCATAGTTTGCCGGGATATTTTTTGTGGGTTTCATTTGATGTTAACCTTCTTTGCAACATTGACTTCAGCGCAAAGAAGGTTAGCTGTTTTTTTACAAGAGAAAAATTATTTGCTCCCTGCTGTTATTTTAAGCAGAAAATCAGCAAAAGCCAATGCTGATTTTTTCCGGTAACTTCCTTGAGGCCAGAATAAAAATCCACGTGATGTTAAATGGTCATTGCAGAGAATGGGTATTTGTACCAGTCCGGCTTCTCCGCGTACAGCTGCCTGTGTCAGTATGGTTGCCCATTGTCCACTTTTCAGTGCGTGAATAATTGTATGGACGTCGTCCATTTCTACACCTACAGTCAGTTCCAATTGATGTTTACGACAGAGTTCTTCGATTTTCTTTCTTGTCGCAAATCCTCGTTCGGGCAGTATTAGAGGAGTTTCTGAAAGTCGTTTCAGCGTAATGGAAGATAAGCTTGCCAGAGGATGAGAACTGTGAACAATGAACTGTAGACGAGAAGAAAAAAGTGGAATTGTTTCAAAATCATCGGTGAGATCTTCAGGCTTAAACGACAATACAAAATCGAGGCCACTTCCATCCAGTTGCTTCAAAAGTTCTTCGGAAGTTGCAAAAGTGATTTCTACTTTAATTTTGGGATAGGCCCGATTGAAAAGTTGTAATGCTGCTATCAGCAAGGGACTCATGCTATAAGTTACGCCTATGTGAAGCACGCCGGTTTCAATACCTTTCAAATCACGGATAATTTGTTTCCCGTCTTCGGCATCGTAGATAGCTCGTGCAGCATAAGGCAAGAAAGCTTGTCCGGCTTCAGTCGGTACGATACGTTTGCCGATACGGTCGAAAAGCAGAACATCCAGTTCTTCCTCCAACTGCTTGATTTGCTGGGAAAGTGTACTTTGGGAGATATGCAATATGCGTGCAGCTTCCGAGAAATTCTGCCGTTCACACGCTTCTTTGAAGTACTTCAGTTGTCGCAATTCCATGCATTAATCGTTTTTATCTATAAGACTTATCGGGAAAAAGAATTTTGCAAATATATACAAATAATTTTCATTCCGCTATCTTTATACAAAACAAAAACAAACAAGATGAAAAAGATAATTGGTTCTGATTGGGGTTATTCGATTACTATCTTATCGATGATGAGGAGTTTGAAAGTGGATAAACGAAATACTTTATATATCGAGTTACTATGAAAGCTGCCGTTTTGTATTATAGTCACAAAGGAAAGACTGCCGGATATGCCCGTGAAATAGCAATGTATCTCTGGTCGAAAGGTCTGAATGTCAGCCTGAGTTCTATATCTGATGCTGTTCCGGAAAAACTGTCAGACTGTGATTTCCTTGTTTCCGGATGCTGGACCTGTGGATGGTTTGTGGTTGGACAGCACCCCCACAAGCGCTGGAAGGCTTTCAGCCGGCGAATTCGTGGACTTGTAAAAGCAGAACGTACGCTTTTCTTTACCACTTATAAGTTTCGGACGGGTAGCATGTATACTTGTATGAAGCGTACGATGGGTATTCCTGCCTCGTGTTCAGTCCCTTTCTTAAAATCCCGCACTGGATTTCTGACGGAATCAGATAAAAAACAATTGGACCAGTTTATCGCTATGTATTCTATTCATTAACTATTTTATAATGTAATATTGTATGGAAAATAAAAAACTTACAACTGCTTCAGGTGCGCCTGTAGCCGACAATCACAATGTTGCCACCGCTGGACGCCGTGGGCCGATGCTTTTACAAGATGTCTGGTTTCTGGAGAAACTGGCTCATTTCGATCGCGAAGTGATTCCAGAACGACGTATGCATGCCAAAGGTTCAGGAGCCTTCGGTAAGTTTACTGTAACTCATGATATTACTCCGTATACCAAAGCTGCTATCTTTTCTGCGATCGGAAAAGAAACAGAAGTTTTTGTCCGTTTTTCTACGGTAGCGGGCGAGCGCGGAGCCGCTGATGCAGAACGTGATATTCGCGGATTTGCCATTAAATTTTATACTGAAGAGGGAAACTGGGATTTGGTAGGAAATAATACACCGGTATTCTTTTTGCGCGATCCGCTGAAGTTTCCGGATTTGAACCATGCGGTGAAGCGTGATCCGCGTACCAACATGCGTAGTGCCCGCAATAACTGGGATTTCTGGACATTGTTACCCGAAGCACTTCATCAGGTTACCATTACGATGAGCGACCGAGGCATTCCGGCTTCCTACCGTCATATGCACGGTTATGGCAGTCATACGTTTTCATTTATCAATGCTGAAGGAAAACGTACCTGGGTGAAGTTCCATCTGCACACACAGCAAGGTATCAAGAATCTGACCGATCAGGAAGCAGAAGCTATTATAGCCAAAGACCGTGAAAGCCATCAGCGGGATTTGTATGAAAGCATCGAAAGGGGAGATTTCCCTCGCTGGACAATGTACATCCAGTTGATGACTGAGGAACAAGCCAAAGAGTGTCCTTTCAATCCGTTCGATCTTACTAAAGTATGGTCACAGAAACAATATCCGCTGATTGAAGTGGGTGTGTTGGAATTGAACCGTAATCCCGAAAACTATTTTGCAGATGTTGAACAGGCTGCATTTAATCCGGCAAATGTCGTTCCGGGCATTAGCTTCTCACCCGACCGTATGCTTCAAGGTCGCCTCTTCTCTTATGGCGATACCCAGCGCTACCGTTTGGGAGTAAATCACCATCAGATTCCGGTAAACCGCAGCCGTTGCCCGTTCCTGAATATGTATCATCGGGATGGACAGATGCGTGTCGATGGCAACCATGGCTCTACATTAGGTTACGAGCCCAACAGTTACGGCGAATGGCAGCATCAGACAGAATACAAGGAACCTCCTTTGGAACTTGATGGAGCTGCATATCAGTGGGAGTATCGTGAGGATGACTCCGATTATTTCTCTCAAGCTGGCGATTTGTTCCGTTTGATGACTCCGGCCCAGCAACAAGTTTTGTTTGAGAATACAGCAAGAGCTATGGGAGATATTCCTGAAGAAATAAAACTGCGTCATATCCGTAATTGTATGAAAGCTGATGCAAACTATGGTAAGGGAATAGCAGAGGCATTGGGTATATCTCTGACACATCCGGGGCTGGCAGAAGCTTGACCGGCTTTCGCACAAAAAATAAATGAGGCAGATTCTCGTAATGAGATGTAAAAATGCCTTAAGTTATTGTAGATTATAGCAAAAGAATCCCTCTGTTACAACCTTGATTCATGACTGTATAAGGTAAGAACAGGGGGATTTTATCTTTTCACCAAGGTGAAGAGCGTGTTTCACAAAAGTGAATATATCGTTTCACTTTGGTGAGGTGATGTGACCACGTTGGTGAAACTTACAGGATAAACCGATATTTCATAAATAACGCGTTATTTTTTGCGAATACTTTCACAAAATTCGGATGGCGTAATCCCGACTCGTTTCTTAAACATCCGGCTCAAATGCTGTGGGTATTCGAATCCCAGTTCATCTGCTGCCTGAGTGATACTTGCTCCGGCTGCAAGAACACTTTTAACTCGCTGGATGATGTACTGATGAATGTAATTGCTTGCTGTATCTCCAGTTGCCTTTTTTATTAAATCTCCGAAGTAATTGGCCGACATACAGAGCTTGTCGGCACAGTATTGGACCGTAGGCAAACCACGTCTCAGCTGTATTTTTTCTTCGTAATAATCGCTTAACAAATTATCGAACTTCATGAGGATATCCGAGTTTTCCAATGTTCTGGTAGCAAACTGACGGTTATAAAAACGCTGACAAAAATTCAAGACCAGTTCGATATATCCTGCTATAATCGCATTTTGGAATTCATCATGCTTGTTCTGAAGCTCATTCCTTATTTGCTGCATGAGTGAAACAAAGATATCATGTTCTTCATCCGTCATGTGCAAAGCTTCATTCACTCGATAATCAAAAAAAGAGTAATGCTTTATCTTTTTATCCAGTGGTGTGCCATGTAATAAATCGGGGTGAAATAGCAATGCCCATCCGGTAAGCATCACTTGCTCTCCATTGTCCTCTTTTCCTCCAATTTGTCCGGGAGCAACACAGATTACTGTTCCACTTTTATAGTCATATTTACCACAGCCATATGCCAGATCTATGTCTGCTTTATCGTGAAAAAAGATTCCGTAGACGCTGTAATTATTCAGACTATGCCGTATGGGAGAAACTTCTGCATATTCGATGACGCTGACCAGCGGGTGCTGGGCGGTATGTCCCAAGTAGCGACTGTAGTCGCTTACGCTTTTTATTTTCATAATCTTGCTCATAGTCAGGCCTCTGCGGGTTTATGTACATTCAAATCTTTTCATGCAAAAATATATGATTCCAACGAATTATCGAATAGCACTAAGTAAAAATCAGTAAAAACGATACGAAGTCCCTTTTTATTGTTACGTTCCCTTTTATGTGACTTTGTAATTTTGTCGTAGTGAAGCATCACTCTTGTGGATAGAAGTTTTGGTGGTTATCATTTAAAAAAACGCAGATTATGAATAGAAGAGATTTTTTGAAAATGTCATCGTTGGCAACAATGTCGGCAGTGGGCATGTGGACTGGGATAACAGAGACTTTTGCACATGCTCCTGAGCAGAAAGAAAAATACCGTTCGTATAACACAGGCCTGGCCAGTTCCATGGAATATCGTAAACTTGGTGCTTTGGACGTTTCAGCTATTGGCCTTGGTTGCTTGCCTATGGTTGGCTATTATGGGGGAAAATATGATAAACATGAAATGATAGCTTTAATTCGCAGGGCATACGATGAAGGGGTAACTTTCTTTGATACAGCCGAAGTGTACGGACCACATACCAGCGAAGAATGGGTAGGTGAAGCTGTCGCACCCTTTCGGAATAAAATAAAAATTGGTACAAAATTCGGCTTCGGGGTAGAAGAAGGAAAACCTACTGCATTGAACAGCCGTCCCGATCATATCCGCCGTGCGGTGGAGGGATCATTAAAGCGTCTTCGTACCGATCATATTGATCTTTTGTACCAGCATCGTGTTGATCCGAATGTACCGGTAGAAGAAGTTGCCGGAGTAGTAAAAGAGCTGATACTTGAAGGAAAAGTGCTACATTGGGGAATGTCTGAAGCAAGTGCACGTTCTATCCGTAGGGCACATGCTGTCTGTCCACTTTCTGCTGTACAGAGTGAATATGCTATTTGGTGGCGTGAACCAGAAACAAAAATATTTTCTACATTGGAAGAGCTGGGCATCGGGTTTGTACCTTATTGCCCCTTAGGGCGCGCATTTCTGACAGGAGTTATTCATGCAGACAGCACTTTCTCGCGAAATGACCGTCGGTGGAACTTACCCCAGTTTCAGCCAGAAGCCCTGAAGCATAATATGCCTTTAGTATATCTAGTACAACAATGGGCTGAACGTAAAGGAATCACTCCTGCACAATTTGCGCTTGTCTGGATGCTTTCACGCAAGCCGTGGATTGCACCGATTCCCGGGACAACTAATCCTCAGCATCTGGATGATTTTCTAGGTGCAGGGAAAATACGCCTTTCAGCATGGGAAATGGAGGAATTCGACCGTGATTATGCCAAGATAGATTTGATGGGACATCGTGCCGATCCGTTTACAGAAAGTCAGATTGATAAATAACGATAAAATGAATAAGTTCCTATTGCCAATATTACTGTCTGGAATTTTATGCTCATGTACTTGTACCAAGTTGCCAATGGCTGCTGATGGCATTGTGCGATTGTCAAAAATAGAAGTCTATCCGGAATATCTTGAAGAGTATTTGGAATATGCAATCAGGGTGGGAGAGATCTCATTACGTACTGAACCTGGTGTGCTGACAATGTATGCGGTCAGTGAAAAAGAAAATCCCTGCATGGTGACAATTTTAGAAACTTATGCCAGTCAGGCAGCATACCAAGCTCATATTTCATCAGCTCATTTTCAGGAATATAAGCAAAAAACACTGCATATGGTCAAGAGTCTGGTTTTATCTGATCAGACCCCTCTTAATCCGAAAAACCAAATTGTAAATTTTATACAATAGCAATTGCTTGTAAAATTATTTCGTATTGAATCAGACAGACAATAAAAGTAGGAATCCCGTTCTGATTGTGAGCTCGCGGCTCTCTAGGGATTCCTGCTATATTGCTTATACTATTTTCTTTTGAAGTTCATAATATGAAATGCTCTATATCCGAGAAGCAAGACTGCACAAGTAAATCCTATAGGGTATGACATCCAAATACCGGCTATTCCTTTGCCTAAAAAGAATGCGATACTGTATCCCGAAGGAATGGCTACGATAAAATAAGAGATAAACGATATAATCATTATGGAAGTCACATCGCTTAGTCCTCTCAGAGCGTTTGCAAGAACGATCTGTATACTGTCACCAAATTGATATGCTATCAGTATCGGTATCAGTATAGCTACAATTTCTGACACCGATTCATCATCAGTAAACAGATTGCCTATCGTATCACAGCAGCATAATAATATAATGCTAAGTGTGATAGAGGTGATGATGGCCAAAATTACTCCAGCAGCAGTTACATGACGTACTTTCTCCCAATCTTGCAGTCCTTTAAACATACTTGTACGAATGGCAACGGCTGAACCTAATCCCAGATAGATTGTAAAACTTACCGTAGAAATAGCAATAGCGACTTGGTGTGCGGCAAGTTCCATTCCACCTAACCATCCTATCATGATTGTTGTGATACAGAATGTTGCAGCTTCTATTCCCTGCTGGAACGCGATAGGCCATCCAATAAGGTTCAATCTTTTCCAGTATGCTTTTCTAAAAGGAGTTACCAGGAATCCTTTTCTGAATGGCAGATATTTTTTCTGTTTTACAAATACTGCAATAAAAAGTAACAACATTATAATTCGTGAAAGAAGTGTACTGATACCTGCCCCCAAAAGTCCGAGTTCTGGAAGACCGAATTTTCCGTAGATAAGTATATAGTTTCCTGCTATATTCATTGCATTTCCAATCGTAAGAATCCACATTGAAATGGAAGCATCCATAATTCCCTCTACAAATTGTCTGAATGAATTGGCTAGCATTACGAAGAGAACAGAACATTGACGAGTTGTTTACCTGAATTATCAGTAAATTAGCATACCTTACAATTCTGCAATGCATTAACAACGACAAGTCCATTGGCAAACTAAATATATTATGTGACTTTCTGTCCAGCGATAGTTTAAAAAGAAAATAGTACTAGAACGTAGTAAATTACTCTAAAAGTGAAGATATTTTTTTCTTTATATTTAACCTTATGAGGTCTTCTTTATCTAATTCTAGTTCTAATACAATTTTGGCCTTATTAATACTTTTGTTGTGGATGTTAGACTTATCAGAATTTATCTGATATTTTTTTATGGAATATAGTTGTGCAAAATCATAGTCTAAAGCCACAGATACATTATACAAAGTGTCTGTATCAATACTTTTTCTACCTAGCATATAGTCAACACTTTGCGGTCTAATGCTTAACCTACGAGCAAGTTCAGCCTTTGAAATCTTTTTCTTGGCCATAACTTCTGAAATCATTTCACCAATATAGATATTACTCTTTTCCATAAAAGTAAAAATATATGTTTTTTTTCAGTTAAACATATATTAGAAAACCTATTGTGTCTGATAATTTTGAAAAAAATGTCATAATTTATTTGTTTTATCATATATATTTTGATATGTTTGCAATTGTTATTTTTATAAGTTTTTAATATTATTTTTTTTGTTTAATGAAGTTTGTTTGACAATCCTAAAAAATATTTTTTAACAATAGTATTAACCTTATTAATCAACAGTATGAACAAATATTATATTATTATGTGTAGCTTCTGTCTACTCATGGGTATGGGATTCGCTTCATGTAGAGGTTCTAAAGTTGCTGTTGCTTCTTATCCTGAATATACAGGAGAAGGAAACATTGGTACAAAAAAGATCACTAAAGTAAAGGAAGAAATTGATGAATGTGAAGAATTGTCTTTAAATGCACCAGCCAAAGAATTAAGGGCTTATGCGTCAGCTGTCGATGAAGACAGAGATTATGCACGCCATCAAGCGACTATGTTTGCTAAGGCTCAATTGGTTTCAGACATTGAATCTTTGGTACTGAATGTAATGAAAGGCTATCGTGGAAAAACAAAAAAAAATGGTGTTAGTACTAGTTCAGCGGATGTCAAGCAAGATGTAGGTTTGATGGCAGAGAATGTGGTTAAACAGTGTACAGTCATATGTTCTAATAGATATGCTTTGTCTGACGGGACTTATGAATGTTCTGTCTGTATATCTGTAACTTCACCGGATGTTGAAAAAATAGCTGAAGCTGCTACTCTTACAGAAGATGAAAAACTGGGAGTTGAATTTGAGGCGGAAAAATTCAGAGATAGTTATAAGGAGGAATTGGAAAAGTTCCGTGCTCAAAAACTAAAAAAATAATTATCTGATGAAGCTTAAATACATTTCCTTGATACTGCTTATTTTGTGTTATTGTAGTTATTGCGCACTGGCTCAAACCGTTTCTGACAAGATGAAACCTCGCTGGATAACTTCCATACTACCAAAAAACATTTCACCATCCTATACGTTCATTAATGCGTCTGGTACTGGTGGTTCACTGGAAGAAGCAAGGCAGAGAGCGCTTGTAAATCTGACTACAAAACTGGAGCATGAAAGAGGAATAAAAGTCAGCAGTTCAGTGAAAGTTAAAAGCAACAGTCAGCGTATAGGAGGCCGAAGAAGTCAGCAGTCCAGCCAGATATTTCAAATGGAATGTACGGAAGACGGCAAAAACATTACCCTCAATACTCGTGTAATAGACGAATATTGGGAAAGGGAGAAAACTGGCTCTTATACATGTTACATTCTTTATACAGTAGCTGATAACAATTTATCTGGAGGAAGTTATGACGATGATATCTGGCTTACGACATCGTATGGGGCAAAAGGATTTTTTATGTCGTTGATTCCAGGTGTAGGTCAATTGTATAAGGGAAGTAAATTGAAAGGGGGATTGATACTTAGTGGTACTGCTGCTTGTACGGGTATGATAATAGCATCAGAAAATATGCGTTCGTCTTATATAAAGAAAATGCAGGAAAAAACTGTTTATAAAGCTTTTTATAATGATAAGGCCGATACGTGGTGTAATGTGAGAAACGGTTTTATTGGAGCCGTGTCCGCCTTGTATATTTACAATTTGATTGATGCTGCCGTTGCTCCAGGACGCAGAAGGGTTATCGTCAAAAAAGGAAAGACAGTTCATTGGGGTTTGGTTCCCACGTGGGAGAAAAATATGACAGGAATGTCTTTGGTTATGAATTTTTAAATTTCAAGAATTATGAAAACTTTTAAATATTTATTTTTAGCGCTATTTTGTCTGATAGTGGCATCGTGTACGAAAGATCCAGAAGTTCTTACGGGTGACATCGTTGGTTTGGTTACAGAAAAAAACAGTGGAACAACGCCATTGAGCGGAGTACAGGTAAGTATTGTATCCTCTGGACTAAGCACAAGCACAGGCAGCGATGGAAAATTTAGCTTTACACAACTGGAAGCAGGCTCATACAAACTACAATTTCTGAAAGAAGGCTATAAGTCTGATACCAAAATAGTAACGGTAATTTCTGGTCAGGTAGCAAATGCTGATATGCAATTGACAGCTGAAGAAAAAGAAGCATTGATTGTTATCAATCCATCATCTTTGAATTTCGGTACTACTCAAACAGAACTTTCTGTCAATATAAAAAACAATGGTAACACTAAGACGGACTGGTCATTGGATTTGGGTGAAAATGCGTGGTTGAGTGCAAGTCCTACGGCTGGGCAGATTGATGCGAACAAACAGCAGAGTATTGTATTTTCTGTAAATCGGGACAAGATTTCTGAAACAAAATCTACAGTGGTCAACTTTTCTGCTTTTGGTAATTCATTCCCAATTACTATTTCGTGTGCCCCTAAAAATGCCAAGTCATATATGGTAGTAGAGCCTGCTACATTGGAGTTTGGAAAAGAACTTAAAGAGTTAGATTTGACTATCAAAAATACGGGTAATGCGCCGTTGAACTGGAATATTGCTGGTATTACTGAGGAGGCATTGTCTGTATCGGAGTCATCGGGTACCATTGAAGCCGAAGGCTCTAAAATAATAAAAGTGTTCTTGAATCGTGAAAAAGTAGTGGAAACATTAACTACAACTTTCGTTATTTCTGATGGAATCAAGGAAACTTCCGTAAAGGTGACAGCCGGTTTTGAGGAGCAGAAAGGAGAAATGAAAGTAGATCCTCTGATACTAGACTTCGGTGCCGAAATGACAGAACTACCTTTTACCATCAGCAACGTTGGCAATGCTGAATTAAGTTGGGTCGTGTCTGGAATTACAGAGTCATGTATATCTGTACCTCAGGTCGAAGGTAAAGTTTCTCCGGAAGGCAGCCAGGTCGTAAAAGTAATGTTGGACAGATCACAAATGCCCGATGTGTTGAATACAACCTTGGTGGTTTCTGACGGAGCGAAAGAAGAAATTGTTACCATAAAAGCTGAAAAACAGCGTGTTGAAATGTTTATAGAAACCAAAAATCTGGATTTCGGTAAAACAGAATTGGAACTTCCTTTGATTATCCAGAATAAAGGTAATGTGGAACTAACATGGACTATTTCGAGCATTAGTGCAAGCTGTATTTCCGTAAATGAGACAACAGGAAAAGTAGAGGCTGGAACAAATGCGACAGTTATGGTTAAGTTGGACAGAGATAAAATGCCTGACCAACTGAACGCTACTTTCAAGATTTCTGGAGGAAATTCGGAAGAGACAATTATTGTTACAGCAGAAAAAGACCAAATGTCTGGACTAGTAGTAAGTCAGGGGTTGTATCCGTATTATAAATTTGACGGAGATTATAATGATGCTACGGGTAATATCCAAGGAGGATTCGGCAATGCCGCATTTGTAGAGGGTGTATCTTCAAATTCAAAGGCCATAAAGCTCAATAAGGTAGAAAAAACATCATTTACGGTTCCTTATCCTATCATAGATTCCGAGCAGTTTACGGTCAGTTTTTGGGGAAAAGATTTTGAAGATGGAAATATATTCTATATGCTTTCCTCTTATCAAGAGCAAATGTTTTCACTCAGTATGAGTGGTGGTAAACTTAAATATATTACTATAGCTAGGAATTTAGCAGTATATTATGATCAAATGCCTACTTTCAATCATCCATCGCTGAGTGATGGTAAATGGCATCATATAGTGTTGGTATTTGACTATAGCAAGACGGCAAGTTATAGGCTGACTACAAAACTGTATATTGACGGTAACATGGTAGATGTAGTTACTGAAGATAATTATGAAATAAATACTTCACTTGGAAAAGGAACGAAATTTGTTCTTGGAGGAGAAATAAATTTAAAATATACTAAGCTGCCGGCAACAAATCTAACCATAGATAATTTCAGAGTATATTCTACTCGCAGGTTGTCAGATTCGGAAATCAAGCAGATATACGAAGCCAAACAATAAACTTAGTAGGTAATACACAGTGTCCGGAGTGGTCTTGTTCTTCCATGGCGGATCACTGCGGATATTATATTTCAGGCAATCATGAAAAAGATTATCAGTTTCTTATGCCTATCAATGATAACGGTTTGTTTAACCGCACAGAATTCGGAAGACTTCAAGTCTTATAGAAACAGAATAAAGGAAAACTTCAATCGCTATAAGCTGCAAAAGGAGACAGACTTTTCTGCCTATAGGAAGGAGAGGAACAAAGAGTTTGCCGTCTATTTAGAGAAGAGATGGGAGGACTTTGTAATATTTGCGGAAAAGAAGCGCCCTGAACGTAAAGAGCCTGTAAAGCCTATGTTTTATGAAAAAGAGCCTGATGGGATTACAAGAAAACCGACTGAGCTTCCAAAGCCGGATGTAGAGCCGCTTCGAAGAATAAAGAATAATCCCGTTGAAATACCTGTTCCTGAAAAATTGGATGACGAAAAAGAACAGAATATAAATTTTGTGACATTTTCGTTGTACGGTACAGAATGCTCTCTTAAACTCCGGACTCCTGATAATATAACTTTGACGGATGGAAATCTTACTGAAGCCGAGGTTGCCAAATGCTGGAAAAATCTTTCTGAAGAACAGTATAGTATTTCCATCAGTCAATTTCTAATGAAAAAGAAGGAATTGAATTTGTGTGATTGGGCATACTTGAAAATGATAGAAAAGGCGGCCCGGAAACAATATTCCTCTTACAATATGCAGGTAGTGTATATGGCATATATGATGACACAGTCTGGCTATGATGTGAAGTTAGCCAAGTCTGGAATGAAACTGCATCTGTTGATTCATCCGGACAGCCAGGTATACCAATTGTCCTACTTGAATATAGGTAACAAGAACTATTATATAGTGACTCCCTATGAATCGGGAACACCTTTACAAACATACCCACTGGATTTTTCAGAAAACCTGGCTCCGGTCGGTATGGCTATAGTTAGTTATCCCAAGTTCGGAGGAAATCCTAAGCTCAACAGTGTTTCCTATGTTTCGGATAAGTGGAAAATAATCGCTCCTTTCAATGTTTCGGTCAATCCGGATGTCATGAGCTTTTTGAAAGAATATCCGCAATGTGACTGGACTGTTTATGCAAGGAGTGAGTTGAGCAATGAATTCAAGGAACAGGTCTTGCCACATTTCAAGAGAATAACCGATGGACTTACCCAGCAAGAAGCCGTTTCGTTATTGTTGGACTATGTACAGTTTGGATTTGCGTATAAGACAGACCAGGAACAGTTCGGGTATGAAAAACCGTTCTTTGTAGACGAAAACTTCTTTTATCCTTATAATGACTGTGAAGATCGATCCATATTATTCTGTACTTTGGTTAAAGAAATATTGCATCTGGATACTGTATTCTTGCATTATCCGCAACATCTGGCTGCAGCAGTCTGTTTTACGGAAAATGTTAACGGTGACTTTATATTGGTAGATAACCGGAAATATGTGGTTTGTGACCCTACCTATATCGGAGCACCAATAGGCAAAAGTATGCCCCAATATCAAAGCGTAACAGCTAAAGTGATTAGATAGAAATAATGTGGCTATTAAGTTTATAGCTTAAGAAAATGAATAGTTTAATAGAAATCATATACAAAATGCTATAAGGTTCATTTTCTAGCTAATTCTCACGTTACCTTTTTTGATTAATATTTCAATGGCTTATTACATTTATCGAACCTGCATTGGTAGGTTCTATGTTTAATTTTTTAAGGTTTTTGTAAAGGAATTGTTAAAATATTTTAATATAGATATGAGATATGAGTACTAAAGGATTTTTTAGCTCTTTCGGAGAGAAAGATGTCAATAAGATGTCTGACTCAGAAAGATTGGCTATATTGAAGTCACTTCAAATTTGGTTGTCAGAAAGAGGTGAATGGACAGAAGAATGGCTTATTGCCAATGGTATAGTAGTCCCTGCAAGAACGGTGGATGATGAAGACCATAAAGAGGAAGAACATGTGAAAGAACAAGAAAATGATAATTACATACTTGACAAGTTAAGGCTGGAACTTCGTGATGCTATAGGACAGATGTCATTAACCTTATCTGAGAAAATAGACAGTGAAAACTTAGAGCTTGTTCGCATTTTGGATAAGGTGGAAGATAAACTGAGACGTAAGGAATCGGAACTTCAAGGTTTTCAGGAAGATTTCAGGCTAAAAGCCACAGCTCCATTTCTAAGACAATTTATCAATCTGGGAGATATGATGCGCAGGGTAATCGATGATAACCCGTTAAATGTAGACGAGTCTGCCCCTTATTTGCTGAAACAAATGCAACGACTTATAGAAAGTATAGACTGCATATTGAGAGATTTTTCTATAGAGCCGTTCCTACATAATGAGGAGGATGTCATTTTTGATCCCTATACTCAGCAGTCGTTTGAATATCCTACAGACAATCCTGATATAGATAAGAAGATACGACGTACGTTAAACCCTGGATACGTATGGACATTACCTTATATAATAAGGGCTAAGGCTAATGGTGAAGAACACCCTCTAAAAGAATACCGAATGATTTTCCGTCGTGAACAGGTGGAATGTTTTAAATATATCAAAAATGACAAATAATAAAAATCACAGAATATGGAAGAATTTTATGGAATAGATTTAGGCACTACAAATTCTTGTATTGCAATCATAGATGAAGATGACACTGTTACAGTAGTAAACAATAAAGAAGGTCTTCTGACAACTCCGTCTGTAGTGGCGTATGAAGAAGACGGAACACCTTTTGTTGGAAATGCAGCCAAGGCTAATATGGCAAATGATCCCGATCGTACTGTAGCTTTTATTAAACGTGAAATGTCAAATGCCAATTATAGCAGAAAAATAGGTAATATAGACATAAACCCGATTGATGTTTCAGCGGAAATTCTGAAAAAACTAGTTAATGATGCGAATATGAAACGTCGGGATGATTATGGAAAAGATCCTATAAATAAGGTGGTGATTACAGTTCCAGCATACTTTGGAAATGAAGAAAGATCCAGAACGAAGGAAGCCGGAAAGCGTGCTGGTCTTGATGTAATCACTTTGATTAATGAGCCTACGGCTGCTGCACTTTCATTTGGTATAAAGAACAAACAGAATCGCAATATTTTAGTCTATGATTTGGGAGGCGGTACATTTGATGTTAGCATTATGCAAATTAAGAACGGAATAATTGATACTCTTGCCACAAATGGAAACCATCAGTTAGGAGGTGTTGATTGGGATGAAACTATTGTCAATTGCGTATTGAAGAAAGAAAATATAAATGTTACCTGTAAGGATTTGAAAACAAATGATTTCGCTACTTATAGTTCACTAATGATAGCGGCCGAAGAAGCAAAAAAAATTCTTACGGACAGGGAAAAAACATCACTCAGATATAATTATAAGGGTATTCACAATACAGAAATCACTCTTGCAGAGTTTGAAGAGCTCACACAAGAGTTGATGGGTATGACTGGAAATATAATTGATGAAGCCATGAAAATGGCTGGCAACCCCAAAATAGATGATATCTTAATAGTAGGTGGTTCGTCGCGTATGCGTATGGTAAAGACTTTTATAGAGAAGAAGTTTGGCATAACTCCTCGTCTGTTCGAACCTGATCTTGCAGTTGCTAAGGGTGCAGCTCTCTATGCGGCTCAGGAAGAAAAAGGTTATACCGAAACAGGGCTTCAGATGGGAGATGATAAAGGCTCTACTTCTTATGGAATGGCATCTTGGGTAGGCGATAAACATATGATTAGTAATCTTATTCTCATGTCAGATAACTTATGTGTCGAAAAGTCGTTTGACAAATTTTCTACAAGGTCGGATAACCAGACCGGATTACATGTGTCTTTATATGAAAATCGTGTAAATGAAGACGTATGTGAACTTTATTTGGGAAAACTTCTGCAAGAAGGAGATATAGATTGGGGTTACCCTGTTCCTAAAGGTACTCCTGCAAAGCTGTTGGTAAATCGTGGTAAGGATGGTATAATCAAAGTCTATATTGAAATTCAAGGACAGAAGAAAGAATTTGTTATAAATACGAAGGGGATTGCTTTTAATTGATATTCTTATGGCAATAGATACTTTGGAAGCTAAAGTACAAGAATGGGATGAGAGAAGAAAGGAGGTGCGTGAGGGCATCTCCGCTCCTCAGTACTCAGAGATGGAAGGCTACTTCTCTGAATTGGAATTGATGGCTTTTAGCGATTCATTCAAGAAGAAGGAGATGGAAGAGAAACTTATTCTGCTTCGTACTTTTGCTATTCGACTGGCTAATATAGATCCGGACTTGTCCGGATCATTGAGTAAGTTTCTTTCTTATTGCGAAACTTTATATGGCAATCCTAACTTCAAGCAAATTGCCATAAATAATAATTTGGCTTCGGAATTGTTGAGATTGGCAGATAAAGAAGCAAAAGACAAGGAAGAATTTGAAAAGGAAAAGAGGAAAAGGCAAGAGGAAGCTGCAAAGAGAAGAGAGGAAGAGGTCAGAAGAAGACAAGAGGAAGAAAGGAAAAGAAGAGAAGAAAAGAATACTCCTTCTATAAGAATACTTAGCGTAATGTTTGCTGACACTGATTGTAAATGTAATATAATCCGTCCATATGGTTCTAAACTCTACACTGATGTGGAATATCTTGTGCCTAAGATAAGATGTGAGGTGTTGCGTACGGGACCTGACCTTGAGATTTTTTACAAACTGTTCTCTCCGTCAGGTAGGCTATTTGATGCAGGCACATCAAAATTAGGATATACCACTTCATCGAAAGTACAGCGTCATTCTACTGGAGTGTTTGATGTGGTTTTCTTAGGAGTCGGTAGTGATAAGAAAGATGTTTTTAATGAAAGTGGAACATGGAGGATTGAGTTTTATGAAAACGACAACTGTATTTATAAATCGCAGATAGATATTCATAAATCTAATTCTTTAGGGCTTATTACTTTAGGATGTTTTTCTTCATTGCTAGGCCTATCGATTACATTAGGGGCTATCTTCTTGGTTATATGGGGAGTTGTCAAGTTGTTTTTTAGTGATTCAGGTGGTGTTAGGTCATACGTTTACACTGCTAACACTGAATTATATAAATCTTCAGAGGATTTTTCTGAAAACAATGTATTAACAAGTCTTCCGTATGGAACTTTGGTGGAGGTTGCTTCTCAAAAGGGAGGTTTATCAGAGGTGGAAGTAGATGGAAAAGAAGGGTATGTGATGGGTAACATGTTGCTTATGGAGGATGACTTCAAATTACTTGATGGAGTGTGGGGCAATGCTATGGCAAACGAATGTGTATCAATAGGCAGATATAGGCTTGCCATATTAGACTATTTGAAAGCTTCACACATGCAGACTGGTAGGGAAGGATGGCAGCTGATGGCAAAAAGCATGGATGTACTGCCTAATTCGGTGCTATATCCGAATATGGACAATGGTTATGACAAGTTCTCTGACTTTGCTTTTGTGCTGACTAACAGCAAAACGGATGAGATGCGTGTGGCTGTATTTTCGTTTACTGATGATGGGCAGCCGAAACTTGTGTACGAAGAACAGGCTGAAAAGGCTTATATCTATTCTGTTACGTACAGAAATGGAGCCTACAGAATTAATTATTCTTCGGCGTCTTCTTCCAGTAATGCGGTAAAAAATAGTGATAATGTGACTCCGAAGACAACTATACCACAGCGAAGCACAGTATCTTCTTCTGAAGTCAACACTGTTTCAAGCGTCAAGAAAACTCAGATTGTGGAAGATAACAATATATATGATGTTGTTGATACACAAGCTCGTTTCAATGGTTCGATAAGTAGCTATATAAAAAAGAACCTGAAATATCCTGCAAAGGCATATATGGATGGAATAAAGGGCACTGTCGTTGTATCTTTTGTGGTAGAAAAGACAGGTGAAATCAGCAATGTGCAAGTTGTTAGAAGTGCAGAGCCTAGTCTTGACAGAGAGGCTGTTCGACTGGTAAAATACATGCCTCTGTGGTTTCCAGCTATAAAGAACAGCAGCAAAGTAAGATCAAGAACTTCTTTATCGATTGTGTTTGAATAGAATGCACATGTTAATAAACTAAATATAAATGAGTATGAAAAAGAAGATCTGTTTTTGCATCATTGTAATGATGATTTGTTGTTGTTTTCCAATGCTTGCGTCATCAATATGTCAGCAACGTAACACGCAAGTGATATCACCTGATCCTTCTTTGGAAGTTAAAGTGATGAAAGCATACCGTTCAGGGGAGTATATAATTGTTGATATGTTATTTTGTAATATTTCTAGTAAAGATTACAATGTAAATATTGCTCTCCAACGTAAAGAGGTTTCTGTATATGATGAGCTAGGAAATCAATATGTGAAAGGCATTTATGGCACGTTTACAAAAGATAGAGGTATGAGTGAATTACCGAGTGCTTTATTGCCATCTGAAGTTCCTGTACGTTTCAGCCTCTACATAAAAGGTGTAGAGGAAGGAATAATGTTTTTTCCTAGAATAATATTTGAATGTCGAACAGGGTATTCACCTGCAAAATTAACAATAAAGAATGTTTTGATTTCAGAGTGATGAGAACGCTTTGTTTGGTAATTGTAATTCTGTGCTGCAGCGTTTTTGCTACAGCACAGATTAAATATGAAGTAACTACAAGTACTTTTCTGAATGTCAGAAGTTATGCTTCTACCGATGCTCCTGTGCTAGGGACAATTAACAATGGAGGAGAAGTATATGTATATGATATTGCTAACGGTTGGGCAAAGATTTCCTACGATGGAGGATATGCTTATATTAGTTCGGACTATATCACGAAAGTAGTAGATAGAACGTCTATGTCACAACAGGAATTGAGAGAATTTGATTTGCCCTTTTGGGGTATCGGTAAGGGTAATTCCGAATGGATGACATATGTTATTGTTGTGATTTCAGTTCTTCTGTTTATTGTAAGAAGGAAAAGGAACAATACTCCGTTGGAAGATGGACTTCATGTGTTTAATGTGATATTATTCCTTTCTGTATCGGTGCTTGAATTAGCATATCTTTCTCTAATGGGTAGTGATGCTATCTGGTTCTGTACTCCTGACAAGGTGGGATGGCTATGGACTATTATCGATTTCATAATTTTCGGTATCATTGTCTATAATCAATTCATGTGTTTTTTCAATACCCTTGCTGATGTGGAATATAATAGTTGCGGTTCTTTCAGTAAGTATTGGGGTATATATTCTTGGATATGGGGAATAATTATTGGTGTGATTTCTAGTTTCTTCCTACCTGTCATTCTTCCTTTCGTAGGCATAGCTTTTGCTGTGTGCCAGTTGGTGCAGATTGTGTTGATATTCAGGGGAGTGTTATCGAAGGGAGGGTGGGGACACGCTTTCCTTTGTTTGGTGGTATATCTCCTTGGATCTTTGTCTACAGTGTTGATATTAGTTCATTTTATTGTGTTATTGCTTATTGTGGTCGTAGGCTATTTTGTCTTGAAGGTAATAGGAAGTGCAAGTAGCTTATCGTCGAAAGGCTGCTGTCGTAGTTGTGGCCATTACAATAACAACTATTGTTTGTATCATTGCATCGATATTTACGATCCAGATTGCAAAACTTGCAACTATTACAAATAAGTCATAGGCATTGTTTCATTATACGGAATTTTTATTAGTAATATAAATATCATTAGTGTCCCGTTAAAATGGGATGAGTTAAACAATTAATCAAATAGCCCCGGAATCAGGGGATCATATAGTTCTTTGGAATCATTGAAACTAGTTTTGTCGAATAGGTCACGCAAGAGAGTTTTGTTTGTTAAGAATATACTGAGAATCTGCAAGATTTCATAGGTTGAGCGTTTCAATTTCATATCATGTTGGACAATAGCTACAAGATAGTATGTGATAATAGCTACACTGATTTGTATGTGAGCAGCGTTCTTCGTTGTGCCCTAAAATTTCTTTATCTTAAGATGCTGCTTGAGCCATTTGAAGAACAGCTTGATCAACCATCTTTTCTTATAAGGATTGGCGATATCCAATGCAGAAAGTTGTTTCACATTTGTTAGAAAAGTGAACTTACGGTTATCTCTCCATCATAATATAGGACGAGTCTGAATGACTCAGAATATTTCTTCTCGGAGAGATATCTGGTCAGTTTCACTTCAGTAACTGTTATTATATTCTTTGGCATTCTTCGCTTCCATTTGACTGTTTTATACTTTCAGTTCGTCTTGACTCTGACAACAAAGAAAGAGTCTGTAAGGTGTATCCTATAGGGTTCTTTAAAGTAAAGGAGTCATAAGCCCTGTCGAATATATAAAAAGCATTTAGCTCGTAATGGATTGGATACATTGCTATAGAACCGTGCTTTGATGCAGTGGTTATGGTGCAGAAAAAGATAAAATTTATTGACTAGAAAGAGTGCGATTGGGTAAACGTCTTAATTACACATTTGCATACTTTTTGAGGAGCAATGACTGTACTCCGTTACCAGCTTCAGCGGTAAAAAAGAGAATAATCGTATAAACGGCTGGAGTTACTCCAGCCGTGATTTTAGTGACAACAAGTTCTCTTATACTATCTTCTTTTGAAGTTCATAATATGAAATGCTCTATACCCGAGAAGCAAGACTGCACAAGTAAATCCTATAGGGTATGACATCCAAATACCGGCTATTCCTTTGCCTAAAAAGAATGCGATACTGTATCCCGAAGGAATGGCTACGATAAAATAAGAGATAAACGATATAATCATTATGGAAGTCACATCGCTTAGTCCTCTCAGAGCGTTTGCAAGAACGATCTGTATACTGTCACCAAATTGATATGCTATCAGTATCGGTATCAGTATAGCTACAATTTCTGACACCGATTCATCATCAGTAAACAGATTGCCTATCGTATCACAGCAGCATAATAATATAATGCTAAGTGTGATAGAGGTGATGATGGCCAAAATTACTCCAGCAGCAGTTACATGACGTACTTTCTCCCAATCTTGCAGTCCTTTAAACATACTTGTACGAATGGCAACGGCTGAACCTAATCCCAGATAGATTGTAAAACTTACCGTAGAAATAGCAATAGCGACTTGGTGTGCGGCAAGTTCCATTCCACCTAACCATCCTATCATGATTGTTGTGATACAGAATGTTGCAGCTTCTATTCCCTGCTGGAACGCGATAGGCCATCCAATAAGGTTCAATCTTTTCCAGTATGCTTTTCTAAAAGGAGTTACCAGGAATCCTTTTCTGAATGGCAGATATTTTTTCTGTTTTACAAATACTGCAATAAAAAGTAACAACATTATAATTCGTGAAAGAAGTGTACTGATACCTGCCCCCAAAAGTCCGAGTTCTGGAAGACCGAATTTTCCGTAGATAAGTATATAGTTTCCTGCTATATTCATTGCATTTCCAATCGTAAGAATCCACATTGAAATGGAAGCATCCATAATTCCCTCTACAAATTGTCTGAATGAATTGGCTAGCATTACGAAGAGAACAGAGCACATCAATACAATATAATATGGTTTAATGAGTGGCATCAGTTCATCCGGTTGCTTCAGTAATTCTATGTTAGTATATATGAGGAGCAGAACGATGAGTATGATTATTGTTGTTGTAAAGTTTGCCATGAGGCTGTTTTTCAACCATCCGCCTATTGCAATTCGTTTGTTTACGGCTATATTCTCACCAATTATGGGTGTGTAATTGAAAGAAAAGCCTGTGCCTAATATGATAAATGCATTTATTACATTGTTGACAAATGAAGCTGCCGCCAGCTCTTCCGTACTATGCTGTCCTACCATAACAGTATCTGCCAATCCGGTTATAATATTTCCCAGCTGGCCGATAATGATAGGTAATCCTAAAAGCAATAATGATTTGATGTGGTATATATATTCTGTACGTTTGATTGATCTCATTAGTTCTTTTATTTATTTTAAATGGTACATAACCAATAGCCCTTTTTATTGACTGAAAAAGGGTGAGAAATCATTCCCTTAACACACATCGTGTTATGGAAATAATTAGAATTTTATTTGAAAATAAAAAAGAGTCTTTTAAAGGATAAATAATGTTTTCCCGTTCTGCAAAAGACTTTAAAAGAACCATTGCAGAAGGTTAGGACCACGAGTTGTCCATGTGATGAACAGAATATGGTTGATTTTGTTTCGATTAATTTTATACAAAATATAACATTTAATTATTCAGGACTGCAAAGGTAATATTTTTTGGTGATTTATTCTCTGTCCACACCTTCAATGTTGCTGATAGTTGAAGTCTGCTTCTTCTTTGGTTCGTTGAACTGTGTATGATATCAGTATTATTTTTTTACAACTTCACCTCTGATTGAGTGTTCAGCCTACTATACGTAAGGTTAAGAATCTTGTTACGGTTTCGATCCAGTTCGGTATGTACCGGATAGGCTATCGGAACTGTAACCCCGTTTTTGTCTGTAATCGTTTGGAGTGTTATGGGTGTTCAGGTTTTACTGATGTTCATGTTTCTACCGATAGCGCTTGTATATGCGGAAGAAAGAATCATTTAATTGCAGAAGCCATATGTGTCTTTAAAGTTTTCTTTTAAACATAGTATAAATAAGATAATATGTTTGTTTTGTATATAAATGTTAATATTGTTGATTACTGTTAATGAAATATTCATAGGGTGTTTATCCAAGTAATAATGGCATTATTAAAACTTGAAAGAATTATGATATCATATTTAAAAGAAATGAATGAAGACTTTTATACTGTTACATCTAAAATTGATGGCAGACAGTATATTCTTAATAAACAGGATGATGGTATTTTCAATCTTATAATAAATAAAATTGTACGTTTAATGTATGAAAGTAGTCATCTTGATTCTATTCTAATCCTTACAGATACACCAAGCCACACTTGTGAATTAAAGTCAAGAATTGCTTTATGCATAGGTGAAAAGAGAGTTCAATCATTATGGATTAATACTTTCTACGACTTCTATGTCAGGTTTTATAGAACAGAGATTTTACCAATCAATAAAACAATTGAAATATACGATAGTAATGTTATTCTAAGAAATATTATCAGGCATTTGCAGCTCGATAAGAAAATCTATAATTTAGGTGCAGTAATAAATGAAATTAGCTATGCTAAGAAGAATTTAATTTTACCCGATGAAAATGGAAAGGTAGATAATTTAACAAGATGGCATAATGGAAAACTTAGAAGCATGTCTGATATTTATGCTTATTACTGGAACTTTTGTAAAAAGAGGAATATAATAGATTGCGATGACTTTGCCATTAAAACATTCTTTTTATTCAACGAGCGACCTGATATTCTTCATAAATATATAGGGAAGTTTGATAATATATTGGTTAGCAATGAATATAACCAATCGTATGTTGATTCTCGCATGTTATCATTACTATTGGATAGAACAATATATTCAGAAGGTGAGTGGATAGACTACAGATATACAAATTATAGAAGAAATGAGTAAATTAATACAATTGTTCAATGACATACACTTGCTAATAGAAAAATATGAGCAGATACGTAAGGAAAAGGGAGATAATTATAACCTTTTTCAAGTGATAAATATGACTAGTGATGAAACAAGAGTGCATTCTGCCATGATAGCAGATTTACTTAATCCGGTGGGACTTCATCAGATGGGTGATATCTTTCTAAAACTGTTCATCCGTAAATTAGAGGAACTGTTTAAGTTGGAGTTAAACTTAGACTATGGCGATGCAAAAATTGTTTGTGAGAAATATATTGGTTTCAAAACTAAAGATAAGGAAGGGAAAGATATAGGAGGTAGGATTGATATTTATATATCTGACAATACCAATCATATAGCTATTGAAAATAAAATATATGCAACAGATCAGGAAAACCAACTTCTACGTTATCATAACTATCTGGAGTCGATTGCGGGAGAAAATAAGTTGTTGTTGTATTTGTCGTTATATGGTGAAATAAATGATCTAGAAAAAACTACAGGAAATAATCAGATAAAAGAAGGTGAAGATTTCTTTACAATATCTTATTCTGAATTTATTTTGAATTGGTTGGAAGAATGTAGAACTAAAGCGATAGATAAACCTCTGATACGCGAAGGTATAACACATTATAGGAACTTAATTAAAATATTGACACATCAGATGGAAAATGAAAAGAATGATTTGATAAAACTTATCAAAGATAATCCAAAGTATATTTGTTTTTTGCCGAAATATAAGGATGCTATTAAAGAGGTTGAAATAAGCTTATATACCGATTTTTGGACAAAGTTGGAAAATGCTATTCAAAATCAAGGTTATCCGATTGTAAAAGAATCATTTGATGGCTATAAATATGCTTTGGATAAGAATTACCTACGTAAATATTATGAAAGTAATAATTGTAAATATCAGTCTGTAGAATTTGTGGTAGAAGGTTTCGATGAATACCGATTAATGTATAGTGTTCAGGTTGATTGGCGTACATATTATGGAGCTTTGATCAGAGATAATAGTAATAAGATAATTCCCCTCAAAGATGCATATGAGATAGAAAATCCAAAACTCAAGACTATTATATCTCGCATAGACGAAATGATACAGAATTCACAAAATGAATATCATTCTAGCAGTAGTTGGCTATTCTGGAAGCATACAAAGCCCTGTATCAATTTCAGAGATTTGAATGATGGTAATAGTGCATCTCATTTAAGTGATATGAATAAAACGATAGAGCGAATTACCAAAGATATTATTGATGATATAGGCGTAATACGTAAGTATAAATCAAATAAATAATAGAGAAAGATTTTTGAAAAAGATAAAATTTATTTACTAGAAGGAGCGCAATTGGGTAGATGTCGAAATTATACATTTGCGTAGTTTTTGGGAGAGCAATGGCTGTACTGTTACCAGTTTCAGTGGTAAAACAGAGAATAATTATATAAACGGTTGGAATCTACTCCAACCGTTCTTTTTTCTTTATCGAATCTCTCTTAGCCTCTAGAATATCATTCATAGCCAGATAATATGTGGCCCTTACGGTATTAAAGTCGTTTGAAAGAGCTGTATTCTCTTTTATCCGAATGTGAGGTTTTACACCTTTTCCTTCACGTGGCTGACCTTTAAACGTTTTTTTCGGTTTGCCGAATCCAATACAGAAATAAGTGCCATGTGACGTGCAGAACGTTAGTGGTGTGGTTCCGAAATCACCTACCGTTTCTTTCCCTACAAGTACAGCACTTCCAGATTCTTTCAGTATACTTGCAAGATGTTCGGCTGCAGAAAAGGTATTGGGACCTGTCATCACATACAGCTTGCCTTTGAATGAATTATCAGACGGAGTAATGAGACTTTCAGCTTGATAAGGCTGCTTCACGAAAAGAGCTGCAATCTTTTCCATATTTTTTACAAGTCCACCAAAGTTGTTCAGCAGATTCAAGATAATACACTGGCAATTCTTGACCTTATTGTATTTGAGAATGAATTCCTCAGTATCTTCATCTGTAAATCCTGATAATGACAAGAGAGTAAAGTATTCTTTCTTATCTTTGGGTGAATCCATGATACGCCTATTCTCTGATTTCCTAGTTTCTTTGTTATATTGGGATATACGTTGCATTCCCTCACTACTCAACTCTACCTTAACTTTAAAAACGGAATCATCTCTGCAAAGACATAGGTTTCTTACTGTATCAACATAACTTGAAAATACATAATTTGCAGTATGAATATATTTTCCTTCTCTAGTAGATTCTGAAAGGTAATTTTTTATACTGTCTCTCCATGACGAGGCATCAATACCATCAATAGACAAGATTCTATCTCCTTTCTGAAAAGGTAAATCAGTCAGATTGATTGAAACATATAAGGAATCACATCTCCATTCAGCATCCGCTAGGATAGAATATTTATTATATATCAGATATGTATGTGAGTTCCTAAGCTCTGAAAAATACTGTTGGATAGCCAGGAAATATTCTCTGCTATCCTTAGCATTCTTTACCTTTATAGAATATTTATTACGCAAGGATTTTAGAGATATTCCTTTATACTCGGCCAAAGAATAATGCTTTTCGACAATGTCACATATCTCTTTGAAATCGTCCATATATTCGTTTGGCTCTATATTCTGTTCCAAGACGAATTGCTTCTCCGGCTTCATTGTAAGATGATACCCGAACCAATATTTAGGATAGTTCTTCACTGCAATATATATAGTTCCTCCAAGAATCAAGAGATATAATATGCTTACTGTCCAGAATCCCAATTTTTTTCTTTTGATATAGATATATACAGAAGCTCCTATTGTGATAATCAGACATAGGATTTGGGCCCATAAAAATGTGTTCATAATTATTTGCTTGCTACCAATGTTATTTTTACTCCCTCAATATCATCATGCTGACTTAGCCCCCAACACATTTTTTTATCCTTTACAAACTTCACAATAAATTCATGAATAGGCTCCATTTCATTCATCATCAATTCGTTCTGGAAGTTGTATTCTATAACCATTACAAAGCGTTCAAAATCATTGCCCATATTAATCAAATCTTCTCCCAACTTGTCCAACACTTCCTTTACGCGTATAACAAGCTCATCTGTTGAAGAGGAATGTGAGAAACACTCAATCTCATGTTCATTCACTAAATAACCATAATCTTCCATACCAAGATTATTCATTGGTTTCTTGTTCTTTGCCAGCTCTTTTAAAATCTGAAATACTTTTTCTTTTTCCATATCTGTTATATTTTTTGATGATGTTGCAAAATTAGCCTATCAATGCACAAAATACTTATGCAGTATCACGCTATCTTTGCGGAAAATAATCAAAGTCATGAAAACTGAATTTGCTATATGGTTGGTGTCGTATCTTATAAGGAGAGGTCCTGATACCCAAGAAAATATTATAAACGAATGGTCTAAATACATAAATGAAGATGTAGAGATTCATAGGAATACATTTGGAAACTATAGAAAAAAAGCTGAAGAGCTATTTGGAACTGAAATATCTTATAGTCCTGTCACTAAAGAATATTATATAGAAGATAAGGAGTTAATAGTCCATAATGCCATGTATAAATGGTTGCTTCAGTCTGTTTCAGCTTCAAATGTGATAAGCAGGAGAAGCAGACTCAAGGATCGTATAATGCTCGAAACCACGTCAGGAGGTGAAGAATTCATAGAACCAATAACTGAAGCTATGGAGAAAGGGTTGTGTATTAAAATGGTTTATCAGGCGTTTTGGGATGAACCGAAAGAAAGAACCATAGAACCATATTACATAAAGCTCTTCAAACGTCGTTGGTACCTGATTGGGAAAAGACGTGATATTGAAGAGTTCCGAATTTACTGCTTTGATAGGATAAAGTCAGTAACTGTTTCAGATATTAAGTTTAAGTTTAAAAAAGAACAAAATGCTGAAACCTTGTTTTATGACTATTATGGAATCATACAATTTCCTGTGGAGAAAGAACGTGTTATTATCAAAGTTGGATGTGAGCAGGGAATGTATATAAAGACCCTTCCCCTCCATCATTCACAGAAGCTGATACACCAGGATGACGACTACATGACATTCGAATTATACCTGAAACCCTGTTATGATTTTGTACAGGAATTGTTATCTTGTGGCTCTGAGCTTGAAGTAATAAGTCCCCAGTCGTTAAGGGAAGAAGTAAATAGGTATGTTGTGGAAATGTGTGAAATATATAATCCTGAAGAAAATGGATAGAATAAGACTTTTTATTGATGAACTCTCAACTGAAGAATCAACACCTGAACTTACTAACGTATATTCTCCCGATATTCCTCAGAGTGAAATATGCAGAGAAAATTTGTATAACTACCTTCAAAGAATTAAAAGTAATAATACTAAGGTTATGCTGTTTGGTGAAGCACCTAGTTATCATGGTTGCCGGCTGTCTGGAATCGCATTCACTTGTGAGGAAAACTTTACTGAGGATATAATACCAGAGATTATGGGAAAAGACCTTGGGTATAAAATTTACTCCGACGGGAAACCAGAAAGAGAATTTTCAGCTTCCACCGTTTGGCCTAAACTGAAAGACTGGTATAATCTTCACGGCTCGGTACCATTGTTATGGAATATTTGTCCTTTTCATCCGCATAAGCAAGGAGATATGATGAGCAACAGAACACCGAGAAAGAAGGAAATAGAAAGAGGTATAAAATATTTTCGTGAACTTGTAGATATATTTGATATTCAATATGTAGGATGTATAGGGAAGAAGTCATTTAATACTATTGAAAGTCTTAACTTTCATATAGCTTGTAAATACCTTCGTCATCCGTCTTGTGGAGGAAAGGCAGAGTTCATAGATAATATTAATGATTATATGAATTACTATTATATCGATTTCCAGTAACAAACGATAAAAACCTAAACTATGAAAGAGAAGTATAAACAACTATTAGAGTTTTTGAATAGTATTATAGTTGGATGAATATTTTTTATAAAAGATGTCTTGGTTGAAATAATATAAGTCTAAAAAATAAATTATGACAATAAAGGAAGTAAAAAGCTGGTATTAAAAAAATTTATTGATACCTTTTTAAAAGATTTTGGTGTATAGTGACATTCTACAAACAGAAAAGAAGTGTAAGAGCTTATTATACAAAAGTGCAATATAAATTCAAGGGTGGTAACTATCTGCTTTGGCTTGAAGAGATTGTGTATGCGGAAGATAAGGATTATATAATGTCAATAGTAAATGTTGAGAGAATTATAAAGAAAGCTCATAAATCTATGTTTTTGAATAAATTTATTTGTTTTTCTATATCTATGCCTAAATTTGGTATAAGTGCTGATGCAATTTCGTGGTATAGTATAATTTAAAATTAGGTATTTATGGCAGCAAACAAATTTGGTCGGTATGTATGGCTGGTTGATTTAATCAGATGCCATCCATATATCACATTCAAGGAGATAAGTGACAAATGGGAAGATTGTGGATTGGGTGATGGTAAACCATTACCATGGAAAACATTCATGAATCATAAAGATGCTGTACAGACAATCTTTGATATAATCATATCATGCGATGCCAAACGTGGATATGGATACTATATAGAAGATGCTGATTTATTAGAAGGGAATTCCTTTCGTTCATGGCTGATAGATTCGTATGCTACACTGAACCAGCTTCAGGCAGACAAAAAGTTGGAGAAACGCATCTCATTCGAGAAGATTCCTTCAGGAAGTAAATATTTACAGATATTACTTCAGGCAATGCGTCAGAATTGTGTGGTAGAAATTACCCACCAGGGCTTTGGTAGGTCCCATGCAAGCACGTTTCAGGTAGAACCTTATCATCTTAAGGTTTATAACCGTCGTTGGTATCTTATAGGATGGTCGGTATATTCTGAGGAAATAAGGACATACGCTCTTGACAGGATTCTCAATGTCAAAGTTACGGATACAACGTTTAAACTTCCGGAGTCATTTGATATAAATGAATATTTTGAAGGATGCGTAGGCATTATAGCTGACGGAGATATTGATATTGAGCGTGTGGTAATCAAGGCATACGGATGGGCAAGAAAATACCTGGCTACTTTACCTATACATGATTCTCAACGTGAGATTGCATCTGATGATGAGTCTACTACATTCGAAATGACAGTCCGGCCTACATACGATTTCCTTCAGGCATTGCTTCAACAGACAGACCAGATAGAAGTTATCGAGCCACAATGGGTAAAGGATGAAATGTGTCGGTTTGCAGAGAATATATTGTCTTACTATAAAAAATCAAATAATGACTGATAAATCAGATATAAATTTCATAGCAATAGACTTTGAAACGGCTACCTCCAAACGTGCTTCAATATGTGAGGTGGGTATCTGTGTTGTACGACGTGGAGAAATAGCAGAGACCCGTTCATGGCTGGTACGTCCGGAAGATAACCGTTATCAGTATTGGAATATTAAAGTACACGGTATCCGTCCACAGGATACAGAACACGCTCCTGATTTCCCTCAGGTATGGGAAGAAATTGAACGGACTTATCTGGATGAGTTCGATACTTTTGTAGCACATAATGTACCTTTTGACAGAAGCTGTTTGCATCATTCTGCAGAACTCTACCGAATTCATCTTCCTGAACTAAATTGGATATGCTCTTTGCAGATGGCTCGACGGATTTACTCCTTTGGATGTAATTCTTTGGATTATCTTTGTGAACAGTTGGGCATAGAGCAAGGTACACACCATCGTGCAGGTGATGATGCGGAGATGTGTGCAAGATTGTATTTGAGAGAAATTAATGATATGGCCAATAATCAAAATAATAGGAAACTTTAATAGATATGACTATGAATCAAACATTTGAACGAAATGATTGCAGTGACAACAGGATTGATCTAAAAACTGTTACTGAACTTTGTGGAATGAATTTTTATATTCCTAATTACCAGCGAGGCTATCGTTGGACGAAACAGCAAGTCAAAGATTTGTTGAATGACATCAATGAGTTCAATGACAAGAATGGCTTTTATTGCTTACAGCCTTTGGTCGTAAAACAGCGTGAAAAGAATGTATTTAAAAAGATAAAAGAAGAAGCCAAGGATCTCAACGATGTCTATGATTATCTTAAAGGAACATGGGAAGTAATAGACGGGCAGCAAAGGTTGACCACTATTTTTATTCTAATGAGATGTTTGGGGATAACAGACATGCATTATACGTTGAAGTACGAAACAAGGAGCGGCAGTGAACAATATTTGAGTGGAAATTTGGAAATGAATGAGGAGAATATCGATTATTTTCATATTTCCAGTGCAAAACAGGTCATCAGTGAATGGCTAAAGGATAAAGATTGTTTCTCCATAAAAGACTTTAAGGAGAAGTTGTTTGAGAAAGTGAATTTTATATGGTATGAATCCGTTGATGAAGATCCAATCAAGGTCTTTACCCGACTGAATATAGGTAAAATATCACTTACAAATTCTGAACTTATCAAGGCTTTGTTCTTGAACCGATCAAATTTTGATATGAACGACAATGGGCATATAAAGCTACGCCAACAGGAAATCGCTTCGGAATGGGACAAGATTGAATATTCATTACAGAATGATGAGTTTTGGCTTTTCCTGCATGAGAAAGGTTATGACCGTCCTACTCGGATAGACTTTATATTTGATTTAATATGCAAAGCTAATGATTTGTGCTTAAATGACTATAAAGAAAAAATTGGAACAGATGAGTATAAAACATTCCGATATTTTTATGAATATTTCAAGTCGGATGGCTTATCAGTGGAAAACAGTGATTCAAAAGTTCTCAGGTGCTGGAAGATTGTGAAAAAGTATTATCAGACATTTGAAGAATGGTATAATGATTTGGAACTGTTTCACTACATCGGTTTCCTTATTGAATGTAATAAGAACAGTATCGAGAGTCTTATATCGGAATGGAATCGGCAAACCGATAAGAAATCATTCCTTCAGTATTTGAGAAACGAGGTCAGAAAGGTAATTGATACGTGTCCGTTGGATTCTAAATATAAAGAGGACGGCAGTGATAAGGTAAAATGTAAATCCGTTTTGTTGTTTCACAATATTCAAACTGTAATCAATCAGAACCGATCTCAGAGGCATAATGAAAAATATGAGTTGGGAACATTCTATAAATTCCCGTTCCATCTTTATAAATTGGAAAGCTGGGATGTAGAACACATCAACTCGAATACTACCAATCCGGAAAATGACGATGAATCTCAAAAAGAATGGTTATTAAACATTTATTTAAGTGTAAATGAGGAACTGCAAAAAAAGATACAGGAATATTTTGACTCATCAGATAATAAAAAAAATTTGTTTGAAGAAATAAAGAAAGAAGTTCCTTTTAGCGGTATAGAGTGGACTCAAGAAGAGAAAAATCGGATTTGGAACTATGCTTTGTTAGATTCTTCTACCAACCGAAGTTATGGTAACTCTATCTTTTCCGGAAAACGAAGAGTAATCATAGGAAAAGATAAAGGCAAGTTGATACCTGTTCCCAAACTTTCAAAAGAAGGCAAACTGATAATGACAAACGAACAGGACAGTTTTTCATCGTTTGTCCCGCCATGCACCAGACAGATATTTTTAAAGTATTACTCTGCAACCGCCGGAAACAATAATTATTGGACAAAAGAGGATGCGCAGAGTTATTTGAGCGATATAGAGTCTTGTATTAAAAAATTGGAGGAATAATTATGACAGGAAATAAGATAACATTTTGGAGTTTCATACAGAAAAACAAAATAGAGATTCCTATTATACAACGTGATTACGCACAGGGAAGATTAGGTAAAGAATACTTGCGCCAAGGTTTTCTAACGAATCTGAAAGAAGCCTTAGACGAAGAAGATGATGAGAAGGAATTAAAACTTGATTTTGTATATGGCTCTGTCGAAAACGGAAAACTGCAACCTTTGGACGGTCAGCAACGATTAACCACGTTGTGGCTATTACACTGGTACATAGCACTAAGATCAGGAAAGTTAGGAGAAGCCGGTTGTATTTTAAAGAACTTTACTTACGAAACAAGGGTCTCGTCTCGTGAGTTTTGTGAACATTTATGTGATGAAAGCAATTTTAGTTCTTTCATTTGTACAGATGGCAAGGATTCTGGTAGATGCTCTCAAATGAATATTGTTGACTTTATTATCGGTCAAACGTGGTTCTATTCTGCATGGAAACAAGATCCTACTATCCAGTCTATGCTGAGAATGTTGGGAGGAACAAAAATAAATAACAAAAAAGGTGAGGACATTATTGATGGTATAGAGGAATTGTTTAGCAATGCAAGTTTTGAAGAAATGGAATCCTATTGGCAGAAATTGACAAATAACTCTCCCATTGTTTTTTATTATTTGCCGTTGAAAGAATTTGGACTTTCAGATGACCTCTATATCAAGATGAATGCCCGTGGTAAGCAACTGACCATGTTTGAGAACTTTAAGGCTGATTTAATCGGGTTTATTCAGGGACAGGCAGAAAGTGAACAGGATAATAGTAAATGGAAAAGACTGTCAAATGAAGCCAATGGTATTGCAATAAAAATGGATACCACATGGACTGACATATTTTGGAGAAACAGATCTGAATCAAAGCGAATAGATGAAATATATTTTGCTTTCATAAACCGATATATATTGAACAGTCTGATCTTAGGATTAAATTCTGCGGATGTAGTTGAAGGAAACAAGAACTTTTGTCATTTGTATGGGAATAAAGGAAATGATACGGCACTCCAATATACAAGTTTTGAATTTTATAAGATTCCGTCATTAGAAGTGGCATTGGAGAAGTTACAAACAACATTGGAGAATTTTCATTCTTTTATCTCTGATAAAAAAGAAGAAGCTTTAAAAGATATTCAAAAGGAGTTTCTTCCTTTATGGGATAAACAAGATAGTTTTCGTTTTATTCCAGAATATGAGGATGATACCATAACGGCTCTAACCCAATCGCAAAGGGTTGCTTTTCATGCGATTTGCAGATATTTTGAATTAGGGAAATATGAAAAAGAAAGTTTCAATCGTTGGATGCGTGTCGTTTGGAATTTAGTAGCGAATGGAAATATCAACAGCATCGAATCTATGATTGGAAGCTTAAGGCTTATTGATGAATTGGGCTTGCATAGCCATGAAATTTATGGATTTTTGGCTTCTGATGAAACTATAAAATCGAATGTTGCATCAGAGCAACAAAACGAGGAACGAGAAAAAGCCAAGAAGATTATCGAGGATATCAATTGGGAGGAAATAATTGTTTCAGCAGAGAAATATGCCTTCTTCAAAGGAGCGGTACGTTTCCTGTTCCGTAATGAAAATGGAGAATGGAATTGGAGGAATTTTAATCGGAAATGGAACAATACACAAGTGTTCTTTGGTAAGGAGGGTGCGTATCAAAAAGATACCATGCTATTGCGTTACTTCATTAGCAAGTTTATGGATTGGTCTTTATTTGAGGGTATGACTTTTGATAATGCTGGTAGCTCTTGGAGAACTGTCTTGTTGGATAAGAAATGGATGAAGCCTATCCATGAGATTTTAATTTCGGATAATATTGAAATAGAAGATAATTATCAATCAGTTTTGATGAGTTCTGATAATATTCAAAAAAGATTGCAAGAAGACCTCGTTTCCACAAACTTATTGGATTATATAGTCAGTGATTGTCTTCTTCATAATAATGTCTTATATCCAAGTAACGCCAAAGCTGATTGGAAAAAATATGTAATAGCAAATAAGCGGAATGAAATATTATCTTCGTTATATGGAGGTAAAATTTTAGATAATGATAAACAGGAAGGGAAAATATATACCAATCAAAAAATTGAGATAAATTGTGATTTCTTTTGGGGATGGAATATACAGTTTGAATATGTACATAAATCTTTTCCATATAAATTCCATTGGCAATCGCGGGGATGGATTGACATGTATGAAGGAGATATTCGTCTTATTGATAAGAAAACCCCTTTTACAGATAAATTGGTAATAGACGCCTGTCTAATAAATACTACAGAGGATTTAACAAGAGAATTAGAACGGTGTATTAACGATTACATGGAATACAAAAAAGTTTTTGTTGATAATGCAATACCTTGACTTATCATACAGGGAAGATTTTGTTGTAGTATGTGGCGACATTCATGGCGAGTTTGAAACGCTCGCTTTCAATGTCGTGCAGAAAGGAATAGAGAATGCGCTTGTCATTATTGCCGGAGATTGCGGATTCGGATTCAACAAACTGGCCTATTATGATGACCTGTATAAACAGAAACTGCATATGAAGTTGAAAAAGCAAAACGTGATTTTGCTCATGGTACGTGGCAATTATGACGCCCCTTTGTTCTTTGAGAAGGAACTGATTGACTATTCGTATATGAAAACTTTGCCGGATTATACCATTGTGTATACGAAAGGGCACAATATCCTATGCGTAGGTGGTGCCGTTTCCATTGACAGGCAATTCAGACTTTCGCAGATGGACTATAATCGAATACTTGGTAAAAAGCTGTTGCCTTTATATTGGAAAAACGAATCTTTCAGGTATGATGAGGAAGAGTTGCAGATTCTTCAAATTGAAGATATAAAGATTGATACGGTAATCACCCATTCCGCACCGTATTTCTGTCTTCCGCTAACCAAGGTAGATGTAGAACATTTCTGTGCCAATGATAACGAATTGGCTTCCGACTTGGATAAGGAACGGAAAGATTTTAGCCGGTTGTATGAATGGCTCATAGAAAACGGACATCCTCCTTTCCAACTGGTTCTACGGTCATTTTCATGCTTCTGCTGAGAGTTTGGATGAGATAACGGGAGCTAAATTCCGTCTGCTTGATATTCAAGAACTAACAATGTTGAAATAATCACAAAAGGATGAAGTTAGTGCACGGCAAACCGACTTCATTCTTTTAATTTTCAGACCCACAAGTTACGGTAGTAATCAATGAACATCTGCATTCCCTCTCTGATACGATCACGTTTTTCTTCGTCAATATCGTATTTGTCATTCCGCTGGTATTCTTCAAAAGCATAAATCATTTTACGGATTGTGTTCAGCCATACATCGTGACATTTTTCCGAACCATATTTTTCAACAATTATTCCCGGACATCCGCCTCAAGGTCCTTTTTCTGCTTTCAAGAAAGCACGAAGATGATTAGCTATGATACGTGCCAATGTCATATCCAGACACTATGTATCCTCATAGCTCACATCGGCATAACCCTCTTTGCTCTTTTTGTAATTAACCTTGTGCTGCCATTTGTTTTTCTCTTTCATAAATACAATATAAAATTGAGTTGAATCAAGTTTTGTTTAACATTAACATCACTTCTATTTCTTTAGAATCATCGGTTGTCTTTATGTTACCCCAAAGAATATTCTTATATCCTAACAGTTGCTGTACATTGCTCTTGAAAGAATCCGTTTCCGTTTCATCAACCGGATATTCGGATGGCATACTGATGAAAACAATAGCACTGTCATAACGACTCAAATCAAGTTGTTGATATTTCTTTATGGATTCGAAGATATAGTTCAACCGACTTCCATTTTCGTTAGTCACAGAATTATAACAGTACCGACATCCATATTTTATATTAAATATAAATTCTACATCTCTATATGAAAAACTACTACCCGGAGCGGAAAGGATGGAAATCAACCTTTCACGTGCAGACATTATTTTGAGATATTTCTCTCGTTTATCTTGACGGTATTCACGTTTTCTTTTAGAACGGTTCATTTTTCTGTCAAATCCGAATTTACGTGAGGAATTACAGATTATCAGTCTTCTTCCATTCTCATCCTTATGTCGCAGTCTGCGAGGTGTCTGATGTTTCCATATACTTTCCTCCAATTTGTCAAGCGCAATCTCGTAACGCAATACCGGTTTACATCCGTTAAACATTTTATCAAAAGTAGAAATTCTTTGAGACGGAGAGAAACCGTAAAATGTCAACTCCCATAAACAGCGCATGGCAACTTCACGCATATCCGGCTTGCTGTCGCCTTTAAAGTTTATTTCTTTTGCCAGTTCATTCTCCCAAACATCGTCATCCAAGTGGCGGATGTTAATAATTTGATGATTCACTTTGGTATTACAACTTATGATTACTTCACCCTGATAATCCGTGTTTGGCTCCATATTCCTTAAAATATCATACGCCTCACGGAATGCATAGATATTGTCAAGATGATCTTCCTCGAAATCTTTCAAAAACGGAAGAAGTTCATCAAAACTGACACTCATAAAAAGTCCTTTTACTGTCATATATGAATTGGTTAATCTGTTTACCCTGCAAATTTATAAGACCACATATGCCAAACTGAGGCATTAAAAATAAAAATATATTCGATGCCTTGGTTTGGCATATACCGAGTAACAACTTTGTATTGACAATAAAATCAAAACCATGTATTTCAACTATAAAGGACAACGCATCTTTGCATTCTCGGATACGCACGGGATGCACCGGAATTGGAGAATACCCTCAGATACCGACATACTGATTTGTGCAGGAGATGCTATCTCAAACTTTTCAGAGGAAGACCTGAAAGACTTTCTGAGTTGGTATTCAAAGATACCAGCTAGGTTACGTATATTTGTTCCGGGCAACCATGAGATTCTGTTTGATTATTATCCGGAGAAACTCAAGTCGCTGTTCCCAGACAATATCGTATGTCTATACGATAACGGAATGGAATATGAAGGAATATCTTTCTACTCTATAAGTTGCAAGACTTTACGGAGTAACCTTTATTCGGATACTCAATCTCCTGTTCCAGCATATACCGATATACTTATTACACACTTTCATCCAAAAAGTATACTTGATGAAGATGACGGTAACGAAAAGCTGAAAGATTGGATGGAAAAATCAAGACCAGCCTATCATCTGTTCGGTCATATTCATTCACAAGGAGGGAAAAACTTGGATTTGTTGTCAACTCATTGTTTTAACGTATCATGTTTCATGAAACTAAAAGATGAAAAAAACTCTTCTTTCGGGGTTGTCACCTTCAAATACTTATTAGAGCAATACGAGTTTGAAGAAATTCTACAACCTTTTTTGAAATTATGGAGATACAATGCTCCTGAACTCGCAAAACGGTTGGATTTGAATAAATGGAAGAAGATTTACCAGTCCATTCAAGCCATACAAGAAGAGCCTTCAGATTATTATATAAAGTTGGTTTGCCGTTGGGAAAGCTGCACCCCCATGATTGATATGAACTGTTCGGTTTATTCAAAAGCAGATAACCTGCGAGATTGTCCTATGGCAAACTATCATTCATGGGCGGAAATTTTAGGAATGGATATCCTCATTGATGAAGATGTGGAAATTACTCCACTGGAACTTACAGCCGGACTATTGTGGGAAATAACCTATTATGGGGGAACAGAAGAAATGTCGCATGAGAACCAAAAACGGATATTCAATCTCAAAGAATAGCGAAAATTTGCGTCGAAAAGAAAAAATATTTTTTTTCAATGCCTCAATATGGCATATCACGGGCAATAACTTTGCATTGTCAATTTAAAACAGCAGCGTTATGAAATTAGCAGAAGCACTTAGCAACAGGGCTGATTTGCAAAGAAGAATCAGCCAACTGAAAGGTAGATTGAAGGACAGTGCCAAGGTTCAGGAGGGCGATACTCCTGCCGAGGATGTAAAAGCACTGTTTTTGGAACTGGATTCCTGCCTTGAAAAGCAGGAGAAACTGGTCTATCAGATAAACTGTACCAATATGCAGATTACGCATAATGGGGAGAATCTGACCAGAATGCTTGCTCGTCGCGATTCTCTTTCAGCAAGAGTCTCACTGATGCGTGAAGTACTGAAACACGTTACAGAAACAGAAACCAGATACGGAAGAAATGAAATCAGATACATCAGAACAGTCGATGTAGCGAATTTGCGTAAAGATACCGATTCTTATTGCAAGCAACTTAGGGAGCTGGACAACTTGATTCAGAGTATCAACTGGACTGTTGACTTATTATAATTTTTTAGTGTAGTCCTTTATATATGAGGCAATGCATCTTAACTTCTTAGAGCCCTGGGATAAAGGCAAGCCGTTATATCGGGTATGTCTTGTATTCTTTACAAAAGTAAGTATGTAGTTTTGTCTGATTCATAATCAAACAAACGTATACATTATATATTACATTGCAAAACCAGCATTGATTATATAAAGGATGAGGGTGGATAGAGGAAAATGAATGAGGTAGTTTTTGCATAAAGGCGATATTTCTCCAATCTGTTTGGAAAAATCTGAAAACTTATGGCTTGGGGACACAAGCGAGTTATTTTGTCGGGTATTTCCAGCATTGTGTACATGAGTATGTAGCACAGCCTTGAATGTGGCAGCACATCAGTATCACCATATATCGGTTATGTAGAAATGAGGGTGGGTTTTGAGGGACTTTTTATTGTAAACCTTTAAAATAAAACATTATGTCAAAAGTATTTAGAGTAACTCCAAAGAGAGTAAAAAAAACAAATGGAACGGTACTGACACCTGAAATGGAAGTAACAGTTACTACACAACAGCACACTACCGATCCGTTCTATAACGGTGCCAAGGAAATTAAGGAGGCATACATGCGCCTGTATGGATTTGATTATCAGAAGGCATGTTGCAGTAAAAACGATTTTGATTTTAAGAAATTGGATTAGTTTAGATGAAGATTCCCCTGATATCATTGTTTAAAAATAATAAAATATATTATTCATCAAGTCAGATACTACATGAAATTTCTTTCAATAAAAATTTCATGAAAACGGCTCTTTTAGTTATTTCATTAAAGAATAAGGTTATAGATGAAGCGCTTAAAGGTCCTATATCTGATGCTTTGAAAAGGGTTGGGAAAAAGGTCGAAAAACAGTATCCTTTTTTACATGTGGATTTTCATGGTTTTTCATACTTTGAAAATTCATATCAGATAAGGCATTTCCGTTATCGGATAGGTAATAAGAAAAGGGTTCTATGGCTTACATACGAATTTAATAATAAAGGTGACTTTGCAATTTATTATGATTTTCTCGAAGAATTTTATGACATTCACCCATGTACAGGTAAAGAATGGATTTGGGGGACAGATTGGCTACCAAAGAAATATAGAGACTGGAATGAAGGAACCCCTTGTCAAATTATGGAAGAACTATCAAATAATAATGTTGATGATTCGTGTTTCTGTAATCTGATTTTAGATAATCTCATGATGGCGGCAGTTGGATTTATAAACACGGAGGACAGGGTGTTTGAAATAATTCCGAAACGGATTAAAAGGACAAGTGATGCAGTGTTGACTCCTGAAATGAAAGTAATCGTTACTACAAATATTCATACATCCGATCCGTTCTATAATGGTGCTGAGGAAATAAAGGAAGCATATATGCGTTTGTATGGATTTGATTATAAAAAAGCATGTTGCAGTATGGATGATTTTGAATTTAAAAAATTGGATTAGAATTTATGGAGAAAGTAAATGAGGTATTCTTTTCAGAAAAGGGACTGACTTCAACTTCTGCATCCCATTTAGCAGACCTTGCGCAGGAAACAGTTTTGGGTAATGAAGCAAAACTGAAGAATATGAGTTTCATTACTACCAAGGTGGATATTGTAGGCTCACTCTCCGAAAGCGGGAAGACAGTCAGTCTGGGTTATGATGAAAAGGGTTTATCTGAAGTTAAGGGGCTGCTTGAAGAAATCGCAGAAATGAATGCTTTTTGTGCCTGGATGCGTGAAGCCATAAAAGCCAAGGAAAGGGAGATACAGCAAATAAACAGATGCTCCTTTGATGAATGGTGTCAGTTATTCGGATATCCTGTTATTGAAAAGACAGAACTTCCGAAAGAAATACGTGCGGAAGACCTTATTGCTGAAATGAATGTGAAAGAACGAAACCGTTATTTTACACTTGAAGCTATAGCCGCAACCATAGGAAAATATATCCATCCCGGAGGAAAGTTTTCGGATGCCAGAGAAGAACTTTTAACCAAGACGATGAAACCTTATACAGCAGATGGAACAGGAAAGGATACCTTAATTTACTCCCATACAGCTTCGGTAAGCCAGGAGAAGGTGGAAGAAGTCCTCTTTGAACTGCAAAAGATACACAGACAGAATGAGCGTGAACTTAACCGTATCAAGTTTGCATTGAAAAGGGAGTCCGACCGGTTGAATCTGGAATCGCAACAAAAATATAAGTCTGAACTGGACAAAGCTTCATTGCAGTACAAACGGATGTTTTCGCAATATAAAGAGTGGCAGATAAAGGAATCTGATCGTGTATCCAAACTGAAGATTATCGTTCCGGATGCACTTCAGACGACATACGAAAAGTTGTCTCTATTGGAAGAATAAATCAGGTTGAAAGAAGCTGATGTCATAAGGTATATCGATTCTTTCTTTACGGGAACAGTATCATTAGTCACTATTTATAAGGATTGGTTTGAGACATGTTTAACTTAAAACACGACGGGTAATATATACCATATGAGGTTTGAATGTTACCCGGTCTTTGACTTTGCTTTTGTCCTTGTCTTTGTCCTGGCATCACAAACTGATGCCGAATGGATGTTCCTGTTCCCGACCTGATTGTTTAAATATTAAAATAATGAAACCTTTACGCAGTATATTGTCACATCCTGATATTTCTGGATTTACAGTATTTCAACGCACTGTTGTCTATGTATTAGCATTTCTGGTATTTATGTTATTGCCAGTTTATTTTATTTTGAGAAGAAGGATATTTATTGTGTATGATATAATAAAGAAAAGTGTATATGGAGGATAATAATTTAAAATTCCCATTTGATTTTCCCAAAAAGTCTAAACCTGCTGTTTCAATAATTGGTATTGGCGGTGGAGCCGGAAGAATAGTGAACAAAATACAGGCTTGTGAGTTGACCGATACAGAGTTAAGTGTATTTGGTATGAATAGAAAAGAAATGGAGGAACTGTCATTACCATTTAAATACCTAGTAGGAACAGATGGATTAGGTAGTGGAAAGGATAGAGGTCTTGCAGAATCAGAGTGTCAGAAAATATTGCCAGGTCTGGAACAAATTCTTACCGATAAAATTCTGTCCTGCTTTATAGTATGCCTTGGTGGAGGTACAGGAGAAGGCTGTATAAAAACTTTTCTACAGAAAGCTGCTGACATGAAAATGAAAGTAAAATTACTGGTTGTCACATTGCCTCATTCCTCCGAGGGATTGGAGAAAAGGGAAAATGCTTTACGGCTTCTTGATAAAATAGAAAAATTAGCTGACGGGATTTTTGTTCTGGACTATGATGTTTTGTCTTGCAGCACTATTTCAGATTTATATAATGAAGCCGACAGAAAAGTAAAAGGTTTTGTAAATTCATTCATAAATCTGATAGTAAAACACAGTCTTATTAGTTTTGATTTTAATGATGTCAGAAGTTTCTTGAGATACTACTCTAATACAAAGTTTATAGATTACTTTACATTGTATGGAAATCTTGATTATCTGGATGCGGAATTGAGTAGCCTGTTGAAACTTCTTCCACCTTAATTCCGCAACACTATTATAAAATATTTTTTTTAAGTACCTGAGCAACA
>ERZ791881.125-NODE-125-length-87709-cov-8.316985_pt1 | contig 87709 bp, 53 predicted proteins | sample MGYA00510161_ERZ791881 | MGnify/ENA primary metagenome ERZ791881 (study PRJEB30046, sample SAMN00792073) | human gut metagenome | study: EMG produced TPA metagenomics assembly of the A metagenome-wide association study of gut microbiota in type 2...
AGCCGACATAACCGGTGTAGCCTTCACGCAGTGAAGCTGTTGGAATAAATGCGACGTTCTTATTTTCAATTTCTTCCTTTATCAAACTTCCTACACTTGAAAAGTGCGAACATAAAAATATTTTCATCAATATTCTCCTTTATAAATTCCGATATGTTGCTCAATTTCGTATTCAAATTATATCATAAAACTTATGAACGATTCTACCGCAAATACTTCAAAAACAGTGTATTAAGCTCATCATACCCCTGCCTGCGTTCCTCAGGCAAGCTCCTGATTTTCTCTTTAAGTCGCGGAATTTCCTCTTCAATAAAAGTATTTATTACATCTGCTTTGGGAATAAATTGCAACTCGGGCACTTCCATTTTAATGCGCAAAAGCTCCTGCACGGATTCATTAAGATACGCAGGCAAATCGGAGGCCATCAGTTCCGCAAAACGCATCGGTGGCGGAGTGTTAGTCCTAAAAATCCATCTGCAGGCAAGCAGAGGCCGCAAAACATAAAAATATTTTTTAGCTCGCACCATTTCTCCCCGCAGGTACTCCCGATAGTTTCCGTCTGCCATATTCAGGTAATGGTGAAGACCGCTCTTCGTTGAAAAATAGTTTTCCATAAGAGGAATAAATTCATTACTGAAAGCAGTTTCCCTATAAACAACCGGTGACTTGAACCATTCGAATACCGACGGATTGGAGCGATGCAAAAGCCGTAATGCCTTCTGCAAATCCCAGCCGTTTACATCCAACAAATCGTTGATAGGAAATTCAAGCACATCCCGCGTCTGTTCTAATTTTAAATAATAATTTTTGGGGCGCACATAGATAAAACGCACATCAAAATCGCTGTCCGGTGATTCAAAGCCCCACGCACGGCTGCCGGATTCAACCGCGTGAAGAATCGTAATATTTTCCTGTTGTTCTATCTGCTTTAGCTTTTCAATGATTACTTCCCGCATTGCCACCACACCTCGCCATCAATTATCTTTAACAGTATTTTACAATACGGACTCCAAAAAATCATTGAAAAAAATTTGCGCGTTTATTTTTTCTGTCATTTCTTTACCACTCCAAGGTCAGGCCAACTCCAACCTCCTGCACCGGCAGCTGTGCATGCAAAGCAAATTTCGCCGCCAGATTAGTACAATGGCAAGGATAAATTACGCCCTCAATATTTTGCTTCAGATACTCTGCAGTCGCTAAGGTCTGCTGCGAACGTCCGCTGAAAAGATGCAGGCCGCCGATAATGCTTTTAATCACACTGCAACCTGTTACCTGCTTAGCATATTCAGCAATATTGCAGATACCGGCATGCGAGCAGCCTGTTATTATGTAAATTCCGTCCTTCTGCTTGTAGACCAGCGCCGAATCATCCAGCACATAATCATCATGCCAGCCGTCAGTCAGGCAATGCTCTCCCACAGGCTTTTTATTTTCAAAATCATTTACTCTGGGAATCTCACCTAAAAACACAAGCTGCTCATCAAGCCACAGCGGTTTTTTTGTCAGCCTGAAGACAAACCTTTCCTGAAGATAAGCCTCAGAAACGGGAAGCGAAATGCTTAGGCCGTCTGCTTTTTTAGCCTCCATTATTCCCGTATGAGCTATCAGCAAGGGCTCATGCTTCGTCTTGGGATAGAAAGCCAAACCGCCGGTATGGTCATTATGTCCATGCGAGATGATTACAGCATCAAGACGCTCAAGGTTTATTCCCAGCCTTGCGGCATTTTTCAAATACACATCGCTATAACCTGTATCAAAAAGATATTTTTTCTCACCGTTTTCTATATATATACTTAAAGCGGGCTCGGCAAGATAATATTGATCAATGTAGGTGTTGTTATCTGCAAGGACTACCAGTTTCATTAGCATTCTCCTTCTTTACAAAATAAGCTGAGGTTTCTTAAGTAAGCAGTTTTTAGCAGCATCAGCAGAGTCACAGCCTATTTTTTCTCTAATAAAAATCATGCGCCTTCCTGCTATGCTTGCGCTCTGCACAGCTAGTATCTGCAACCTTACTTTTTAATCGTGCAAGGACGCAGACCATCAAACTCATGGATGCTTAAGGTTCCTCCCTTAGGTATAGCAATAACGCTTTCATCATACTTGCCAGACACAAGCTTCTCCAGCACCTTGTAAGGACCAGGCAGACGCGTAAGCGTTCCTCCCAAAAGCTTTACCAAAGGCATGATATAGGCTTCAACCTCCTGCAAATCATACGTTCCTGTATCAATAATATAAAAATCCGTGAAGCCCTTATACAGCTGCTTCAGGAAAGCATCTGCCTCTGCCTGCCCACGCTCCTGTACCAGCTTGGCATAATCTATCGTAGAGTTCTTCATAAAGTTCATCCAGCTCTTCGTGATAAAAATCGCTCCGTCAGGACGCTTTATACCGGAGCCTGTCAAAAGCACGTCAATGCAGTCCATAGTACGCGGCACAGCAATCGGACAGGTTGTTGCCTTTAAATCGCAAGTAGCCTTGCCGCAGCCGGAAACGCAGATAACTATCTCCTCTGCTTCTGTATTTTCGTCTATAATCCTTTGCAGCGTTTCATGCATTTTCTGCGGGTCGCTGTGCAGCGCAACATTAAGATAGGTTACCTTGCCGCCAAAGCCTATTTTCTTAATGGTGTTCTCCAGCTCCTTTTGCAGTGTAATGCAGGAATATATTGCTCTTTTACCCATGATAGCAATCCCTCATCTATACTCTTTTGGTTTTTGGCACTTTTTTAATTATATCACTCTCATATGAATCGTAAAAGTAAAAAGGTTTCTTTAACACATTATCTTAACATACGAGTTCTAGTATTTCTTTATACGGATACGAGCCAACAGCTCCTCAGTTCCAAATGGCGCTGTTTCCATAGAACGCTGCAAGTTCTCATTTTTCAAAAGGGAACTTGCAGCGTTTTCTAATTTGATGATTATTTCATCACTTTTACAAATCTAAACATTTCATCCGGTCCTTCATCGGAACCATGCTCCTCACCAGCAGGCGCACCATACTCCGACTGAAAATACTCGCACCAAAACTGATCGATCTGAAAACCGCACTTGTTGACATAGAAATGGATATTGCGCTTCTCAAAATACGGTGTACAGGTCTCCCAGACAACTGTTTCGGGGTGGAGTGCTTCTACTGCCTGCCATGCGCCATAGCCGATGCCTTTGCAATGCTCATCTGGCAGGGTAAAAAGAATTTCCAGTTCATTGTGATGCGTCTCCTTGTTGATTTTCAGGATTACACCGCCAACATTTTTGCCATCCACCACAATGCGGTAGGTTTCGTTTTTCGGATTGTCAATGCAGCGCTCGATGGTATCACGGGAAATGATTTCTCCATCATCATCAATGTGATCATCCCGCTCACCGAACTCAATCATGGCTCCGTGCTTAAATGCCAACTGATTGTCCAGAATAAACTGTTCCCGATCATCCGCCATCAGCGACACAAGGGTTACTTTTGTGTTTTTCATACTGAATTCCTCCTAAAAATGAAAACAGCTCGGCTATTACCCTAACGTAATAACCGAGCTCACTCGACATCTTATCTGACAGGCGGCCTGCATGATTGCACTGCAATCCTACTATCCCCTACACTACGGTGTACTGTCCTCTGATGACATATCTTATTTATATGTATGATAGCAAAAAACATCCTCGATTGCAACATGATATTTAATTTACAGCGAAAACAGTATTACTTCTGATTGATTTTGCCGTTATCGTTACTGGCCTTGCTGTCGTGTTTCTATTTCTATGGGTGCTGAGCAAATCGTAAAATCGCAATCGGTAGAAGATTTCAGCTTTCGTCTTTTCAAATTATCATATTAGGTTTTGTAGGAGTTACTCTGTTAGTTGCCTTACTGCTAATGCTGGCAATTTCTACGACAGAACGCTGTGTAACGCCGTTTAATGAAGTGCTGTTTACCGCAACCTCCGCAGTCTGTGAACAGGTCTTGTGCTACATGATACCGGCAGCTACTGGTCATCCTTTTGATTATATTAACCTCCTGTACCCTTTCCGGCAGATTTTATCCTTCATCTTCTGCCAGCATACGATAGCCTACACCAAGCTCATTAACGATATAGCGCTTTTCTCCGGGGGGCACGCCCATTTTCTTCCTGATGTTTTTCATATTTACCTGTAGCTTTTTGACGCTCCCATAATCAGAATATCCCCACACTGCTTGGATTAAGGATAAGCAAAGGCAAAATTTACGGCAAATACGCTTAAGACAGCCGAAACAATACCATAGCAATATCCGTGCGTTTTCCTCCGAGTATTGTTTAATCTAGTCTACCACCATAAAAATACCTGTGCATCCTATGCGCAATATTTTTTCTATAGTTTAATTGTTAGCTAAAAAATACAAATCAGCAAAAAAGGCCGCTTTGCAGCGACCTTTTTTGACTTTCCGAAGCAGGCAGTGATTCCCCCTGCCTTGCTTTTTACATATTATACAGATGAAAAATCAGAACGTAAATCTCAAGCCTGCGTCTACACGCCATTTCTCTTCAACGTCACCGCCGAAGCTGCGTTCAAAGTCTGCATAAATCAGGCTGTTTTTGCTCAGCTTAGCTGTGCCGCCGATTTGTGCTTCGTACCAGGTATCGCCAAAGTCGATACTTGTTCTGCCTTCAGGCTCGTTCACTGCACGGAAGGTGGTGTCAAAGTCACCGCTGAATTCATGTGCTGCTGCCAGTTTTACAAAGTAGCTTGCATTATCCAGCTTCTGGCCCAGGCGGAAGCCTACGCGGCCTACCAACGTATTGAACGCATCCTGTTCTACCTGCATATCCTTCTTCACGCCAACGCTGTCCAGATAATCACTGTGTGCATTGTAGTCCTTGCCGTTGATGCGTCCCAAGGTCAGCTCTACGCTCGGATCAAAGTAGAAGCCGTTGTCATTTTCAAAACGCTTGCCATATTCCGCGCTGATGCTGGTACCCCAGGTCTTGTAATCGCCGCTCAGCTTGTGACCGCCGTCATTGAATACCTTGTAGTCATTATCCAGCTTGCTGTACTTAGCGATGATATCAACATACTGTCCGTCTTCACTCTTCCAGGTACCGTAGATGCCTGCACTGTAAGCAGAAAGATCGCCGCGGCCGGTGCCATAGGTTGCGTCACCATCGTTGTAGGATACTGCTACACCGACTGTCCAGCCGTTGCCTGCATCTGCATCATAGCCTAACTGATATGCATTATATTTCAGGTTGAAATCAGTATTCTGGCTGTCCATCTCGTACTTGCCGCCATAGTATTTTGCCCACAGCCCTCTTTCGCCTTCAGACAGACGCAGGTCGCCCATGCGTTTCATCAGGTCATTGTTTTCTGCACGCCACAGCATTGCGGTGGAAGCCATAGCAGATTTTGCACCCTTCATCATTGCGGTTTCCTTGCTGCCGTACATGATAGGTACGTAAGCATCAGGAGTATGAATGCTGCCTGCAACCAGACTGCCTTCGCCGTTCTCTTTGTTGAAATCCAGGTCTGCCAGACGGATTGCTACAGAACCTGCAGTCAAGCCTTCGGCAATACCAACCTTGCCATCCAGATTGATTTCCGGTGTCGGGTTATCCTCAGTAGCAACAGCTTCGTTATAAACCAGCTTTTTGCCCAGAGCGGAAAGTGTGTTGACTACCTTATCCTGGTCGCTGGTGTCAATACCGGTGCGGTCAGTAGCAACTGCTTCGTTATAAACCAGCTTTTTGCCCAGAGCGGAAAGTGTATTGACTACCTTATCCTTGTCGCTGGTATCAATACCGGTGCGGTCGGTATAGAGTGTAATGCATGCATTTTTGCCATCAGTCTTAATTGCCTTATCAATAACAATATTACCCAAAGCATCAAAGCTTGCGTTACCGTCTTCACCGATTTCATGTCCCAAATATGCGTTTACATAACCGGACAGATTTTGGATATTGATGTCCTTGGCTTCATTTTGATAAATATTACCGGCTGTTTCCGCAGTATTGCCACCATAGAGCCTACTAATTACACTCTCGTGAGAAGTAGTATATTCCGGACCAGACCACGGATGGAACAGCAATCCCTTGTTATCCCAAACAGCTCCGTTGGACAACCAAAGGTTGTTATTAAATTTAGTATTTTCATCTCTCGGTCCGTAAAAATGACCATGCAGATAAGAATCAGGTGTAGTCAGGCCAATATTAATAGTACCGCCCTCACCATAGAAATCAGTGGAAGTGCGTACATCACCGGTAATCTGCACATAATTATTACCTGCACCGGTTACGTTACCATTCTCATCCTCAAGAACATTAACATTAACCATGGTGTTTTCTCCGGATGTCCAGATAGATTCATGCTTATCCGCAAAAATACGACCACCGCCAACACTGACCTTGCTATATCCCTGGCGAGCAAAAATAGCTGCAGATTTTTCGGTTTCGATATCTACAAGTCCCTTGATATCAATAGTATTGGAGTTTTCCTTAGTCGCATCGTTAAACATGCTTGTTGCTTCCAATGCACGCCAGTCAAGTTCGTAAGCAGGAGTAGGAATTCCGCCGCGGATAGTAACAGCATGGTCACGGCTGTTATCGTTATTGATGATAACATGAGCACCGGTATCGGTAGCAGCAGCTGTAGAAGCTCTTATAGCACTGCCATAATAGTAGTTGTTTCTGGATTCCAGATAAACTGCACCGGGGTTATCAATCGTAATAGTACCCTCTCTATAAGCTCCGATAGCGGCTGCTGTCCACATAGGCTGACTGCCTGTGCTTCCCGGCTGCGGGAAAGCATTAAATACAACGCTCAAATTATGTCCCTGCATATCAATAGTGTAGGACGGTCCGCCTTTAGCTGTAAACGCACTGGATTTATAAGGAGCAGTACCATAGTTGTTGATGGCAGCACAATACAATGTATTACCCCAAACACCCTTCGGCATGGAATTAAGCTTTACCTCTACCATTGCGTTGTCATTAAAGGTATATTTTAAATCCTTGCCTGCAGCTGTTCCGCTAATAATATCCTTATAGCCTGCCGCTGAGTCCGCCTTTTCATCGCCGAACATTACTCCAACATATGGATTATATATTTTTTCTTCCTTTTTAGCCTGACCAGTTTTTTCATCAAAGGTAATATTACTATAATACTTAGCAACAGAAGAACTTGTCAGACCTTCGGCAATTTCTACTCTGCCGCTCAAATTACGCTCACCATCTACATATGCAGAATATGTCAGCTTTTTAGCCAAATTATCCAGTACTTGATTAACAAGCCCTGTATCCTCCGTATTTATACCGTCAGCAGCTGTCTGCAGATATACCGTTGAATCGGAATGACCTAAAACATCCTCTGTTTCAGTACCATCGCCAATACCGGTTGAAAGGATATCAGAAGGTACTGCCGATTTAATAGTAACATTACCACCAGTCAAATCTGCCGGATTCTCGGCAGTATGTTGGAAAACAAAGGTAGTATTACCGGCATACTTATCAATAGTAATATCACCTGCACCGACATTTACAAAGTTTCTCTTGCTGGCAGCATCAGAGGAGGTAAGCTTATTTACATGCTGCTTAGCATCAGAGGTAATGTTCCACACGGAATTACCGGTAAACCCAAGATTTATGTTGCTGTCATCACCGGAAATCGCACCATTCCATGTTGCACCATCATAAGCGTATAAGGAAATATTACCGGAAACATTGCCTGTATACGCTCTGCCGGTGCCACTAATACCAAAGGTTATCTTGCTGTCGGCATCAGTTTTCATATCACCGGCAAGATTTCCCTTTGAGGAAGCAACACTTATTGCATCATAATCAAGCTTGTCATAATGAGTACTGCTTACACCATAGTTGATTTCGCCCTTGTTTTCAGCCAATGCAAGATATTTTCCGTCCGCTACACTTTGGACATCTATGCCAAGATAATTTTTATCACCCTTCAGGACATTGATTTTACCGCCATCATGTGCATAGAAAATATTACCGCCGGTACTGCTGATTATAGTATTATTTTCAGCACTGAACTCAACAACACCGTTTTTACCGGCTTCTGCTATGTTGCCTGTTGCGGTAATAGTGTTTTTAATCGAATCTGTAGGCATTGCCGCAACCTTAACTTTTACCTTGCTTTCGTTTGTACCGTTATTGCCTGCATAAATAGCACTGCCCTTGTCATTACCGCTGACATTCATATTAAAAAATCTTGACTGGACGCTGACAATACCGGACTTATCATTGTAAATACCATACACAGTATCATCAGAATTGCCTATAGCATTAATATTGAGTACAGTATAGCCGCCAAGAGGTTTTTGCGTTTTAACATTAACAGGAGCATTAGTTATGTACAAATCCTTGTCTGCTCCCTGTACTGCAGCTTTTAAGCTTTCTGAAGACAGGTCAGGCTGAATAGTAAACTGCATATCCTTATTGTCACCATAGAAAACCAGGGTATTTGCAGGTATCTTCACTTCCTCGTAAGTCGGACTCAGAGCAGTACGGTCGCTTGACGATATATCATAGTAAGGATTGTTATCATTTTTCAAAACATTAGTATATGTGCCGGCACTGCCATTATAGAAATAATACTTATCGCGGTCAGCATTATTTTTTACTATAATAAATGCACTGCGAATTACATTACCATCATCATCCACAATTTTGATTTGTGAATATCCCCTTAAAAAATAATAGGCAGACGATGCTTTTGCAGAATCCGTAAGCACAAATTTATCTAACAGCCCATTAAGAACCTTATTGATTGTTGCATTAGTATAGTCAGGCAAATCGCTTGCTTTTACCTCTAAAGAAGCAAATACCGGTTTGGACATAACATCAGAGGTTACATTGACGTCTCCGCCAACTATCTTGCCAGTATTTTTATCATATCTGAAGCTGAAAACATCAGGCTTTACTTTAGATGAACCAACCTGTGCTTTGTTAGGATACGTCTTGCTGTCCAAAGTAATGCCGCCTGCGTATTCGCTGCTCGTCATATCATACGTAGCAGCACTTGCAACACTCATCAGGCTGCAGCCTAAAGCTACGGCAATAGCTAAGGCCAGTTTTGTTTTCATTAAGCTTTTTTTACTCTTACTCATTTTTGTACATCTCCTCACTCATAAATAAAAACTGAGTGGAGGCAGGAGTGACAGCTTCAGCTCCTGCCCGCTCTATACATATGCCTTAAATGGCACAATGTCAGGAAATTAATCTTTAGAACGTAAATCTCAAGCCTGCGTCTACACGCCATTTCTCTTCAACGTCACCGCCGAAGCTGCGTTCAAAGTCTGCATAAATCAGGCTGTTTTTGCTCAGCTTAGCTGTGCCGCCGATTTGTGCTTCGTACCAGGTATCGCCAAAGTCGATACTTGTTCTGCCTTCAGGCTCGTTCACTGCACGGAAGGTGGTGTCAAAGTCACCGCTGAATTCATGTGCTGCTGCCAGTTTTACAAAGTAGCTTGCATTATCCAGCTTCTGCCCCAGACGGAAGCCTACGCGGCCTACCAACGTATTGAACGCATCCTGCTCTACCTGCATATCCTTCTTCACACCAACGCTGTCCAGATAATCACTGTGCGCATTGTAATCCTTGCCGTTGATGCGTCCCAAGGTCAGCTCTACGCTCGGATCAAAGTAGAAACCGTTGTCATTTTCGAAACGCTTGCCATATTCTGCGCTGATGCTGGTGCCCCAGGTCTTGTAATCGCCGCTCAGCTTGTGACCGCCGTCATTGAATACCTTGTAGTCATTATCCAGCTTGCTGTACTTAGCGATGATATCAACATACTGTCCGTCTTCACTCTTCCAGGTACCGTAGATGCCTGCACTGTAAGCAGAAAGATCGCCGCGGCCGGTGCCATAGGTTGCGTCACCATCGTTGTAGGATACTGCTACACCGACTGTCCAGCCGTTGCCTGCATCTGCATCATAGCCTAACTGATATGCATTATATTTCAGGTTGAAATCAGTATTCTGGCTGTCCATCTCGTACTTGCCGCCATAGTATTTTGCCCACAGCCCTCTTTCGCCTTCAGACAGACGCAGGTCGCCCATGCGTTTCATCAGGTCATTGTTTTCTGCACGCCACAGCATTGCGGTGGAAGCCATAGCAGATTTTGCACCCTTCATCATTGCGGTTTCTTTGCTGCCGTACATGACGGGTACGTATACATCCGGAGTATGAATGCTGCCTGCAACCAGACTGCCTTCACCGTTCTCTTTGTTGAAATCCAGGTCTGCCAGACGGATTGCTACGGAACCTGCAGTCAGGCCTTCGGCAATACCAACCTTGCCATCCAGATTGATTTCCGGCTTCGAGCCATCCATAGCACTAGTTTCAGTTTCAGTATCAACCTCCGGAGAATTTATAGCTTCATTGTAAACCAGCTTTTTAGCTAAAGCAGTCAAGGTATTTACTACTTCATTATTTTCGCTGGTATCAATACCATTGCGGTCAGTAAAGAGCGTAATGCAGGCATTCTTGCCATCTGTCTTGGTTGCTTTTTCTACAACAATGTTGCCAAGAGCATCAAAGTTTGCATTGCCGTCTTCGCCGTTTTCATGTGCCAGATATGCGTTTACATAACCAGTGAGGTTCTTAATACGCAGCTCTTTAGATTCATGCTGATAAATGTTACCTGCATGAACACTATCTACACCACCATAAAGATTGCTAATATTGCTGATAATATTGTTTGTACTATATGAGCCACCAGCCCAGTTATGCGTTACAGCTGGCATATTATCCCAAACGGCACCGTTGCGCAGATACAGATTATTGTTACCAACGCCGTAGAAATGACCTTTCAGATAAGAATCAGCAGTGTTCAGACCGACATTAATTGTACCATTAGAACCCCAATACGGTGTAGCTGTCGAAACATCGCCTTCAATCTGCAGATAATTGTTGCCTGCATCTATAACGTTTCCTTCTGCATCCTTCTGCATATTCAGGTTAATCAAAGCTTCATTACCAGCAGTAAAGATAGAGGAATAATTATGAGAAACAATGCGGCCACCACCGATGTCAATCGTCGCATAGTTACCACGAGCAAATAAAGATGCACAATTCTTTACATCAATATCAACAAGTCCCTTGATATCTACAGAGTTACCGTTTTCGGCTTTAGTACCATTTTGCGTCGTTACCTCAATCGCACGCCAGTTCAGCTGATAACCCGGAGTATCGATACCGCCGCGAATCTTGACAGCATGCTCCTTGCTGTTATCATTATTGATAATAACATGCGCACCGGTTGCGCCAGCAGCAGCAGTAGATGCTCTGATAGCACTGCCATAATAATAGTTATTAGTAGAGGTAATGCTAACAGCGCCGGGATTATCAATCGTAATCGTACCATCACGGTAAGCACCGATAGCTGCAGCGGTCCACATCGGTTGGCTGCCGGTAGAGCCTGAAGCCGGGAAAGCGCTGAAGTTTACAGTCAGGTCATGTCCCTGCATATCGATAGTATAGCTCGGTCCGCCCTTAGTATAGGCAGGTGAAGATTGATATGGACGGTCACCGTAGTTGTTGATTGCTGCACAATATAGACCGCCCCATCCGAAGCTACGCGGATCCTTGTTCAGCTTAACATCAATAAGAGTATCATCATTAAAGGTATATTTTAAATCCTTGCCGACAGCAGTGCCGCTGATCTGGTCAGCATACCCGTTTTTCGCATCTGATGTTTCATTACCAAAAATAATACCTGTAAACGGTTTAAAGAGCTCATTCTCTTTTTTAGCCTGTCCGCTGGCTGCGTCAAAGGTAATATTGCTGTAGAATTTGCTTACAGAAGCACTCGTCAGACCTTCCGCAAGTTCTACCCTGCCACTTAAGTTACGCTCGCCGTTAACATAAGCAGAGTATGTCAGCTTCTTGGCCAGATTATCCAGCACGGAATTGATTGCAGCATCATCTGTAGTATCTATGCCATCGGTGGAAGTCTGCAGATACACTGTAGATGGTACTTCTGATACCTGATATTTCTCAGAGCCAACGCCTGTGCTGAGAACCTTAGTCGGCTCAGCGCTCTTAATAGTCAAATCGCCGCCAAGAATCTTGCTGGCATCAGCTGCATCATGCTGATAAACAAAGGTTGTATTGCCGGAGTATTTATCAATCGTCAGATTGCCTTCACCAACATTAATAAAGCTTCTCTTGGAGGACGATTCGGCACCCTTATGCTGTTTAAGATGTTGAGCAGCATTTGAAGTAATGTTCCAAAGAGTGTCGCTGCCCAAATCCAAAGCTACATCTTCACCTATAGCATTGCCTTCCCAGCCTGCTCCTGTAGTGAAATACAAATTAACATTACCCTCTGCATCACCTTGGTAGTTGTACTTGCCGGCGAGGCCAAAATTAATTTTACTGTCAGCATCTGCCTTCATATTGCCGGCAACATTGTTGCTTCCTTTTAAAACAGTAGCGTTATCATAATCGACACTGTCAAGATGCTCAACAATGACGCCTGCATTAATCGTACCGCCGTTTTCAGCCAATGCCAAATACTTGCTGCTATCACCCATTGTTATCTTCAGCCCGGCAGTACCCTTTGTCTTATGGCCAACGTTGATAATGCCACCATCATGAGCATACAACAAATTGCCTGTAGCAGTTTCCAAACTGCTTTGGCCGGATGTCAGGTCGATTACGCCATTTTTGCCGGCTTCGAGAACATTGCCGTTCGCCTTCAGCGCTACACCAACACTATTGTCAGCAGTAGATTCCAAAATGATATTGCTGGTATAATCCGCATTATTACCTGCATAGGCAACATTGCTCTGCTCGTTGCCGTCAGCAGTGATAGTCATCTTGGCATCCTTCAGATGTACCAAGCCCTTCTGATCATTGTAGACGCCATAAACTCTATCGGTATTCTTGCCTTCCGCTTTAATGGTTATCTCACTATTCCAGGTACTGGGGCCCAATACGTTAGTAACATATAAATCCTTTTCAGCACCGCGTACAGCAGCCTTTATAGTTTCTTTAGAAAGGTCCGGAGCAACAGTCAGTCCATAACGGCTATCGGTTTCGCCGACATACAAGGTGTTTGCGGGTATTGTCGCAGAACCATGTGCAGTATCAACCTGTTTGATATCATATTCCTTATTATTGCTGTCATTGCTCAAAACAGTATTATAGGTACCGCCGGTCAGACTAGATGAACTGCTCATGTCATCAGCAAATTTAACCTTTGCTACACGCAATACTTTGCCGTCATCGTCAAGAATACGAATAGATACGTAATCAAAGCCGTAATAGTGGAGTAAGCCTTCAGCCGGCTTCAGCTTCTTCAAAACAGCAGCATTAACCTTTTCTACTGTTGCTAAAGAGCAATCAGGCAAATCGCTAGCCTTAACGTCAAGATTAGCAAAAACAGTAACACCTTTTACTTGCGTGCCACCCCAAGGAGTTGGTTTTTCATAGCGCATATCAGTAGCCATAGTAATATCGCCGCCAAGCACCTGACCGGTAGCCTTATCATAGCCGAACACATAATTGTCAGGCTCTTGGTAGCTTTTACCTATCTGGTCGCCATTTACTGCATGGCTCCAGGTAATGCCGCCGGCATATTCGCTGCTCGTCATATCATACGTAGCAGCACTTGCAACACTCATAAAGCTGCAACCTAAAGCTACGGCAATAGCTAAGGCTAGTTTTGTTTTCATTAAGCTTTTTTTACTCTTACTCATCTTTACATCTCCTTACCCAAAAATAAATTTTTTGGAGGCAGGAGCTATAGCTTCAGCTCCTGCCCGCTCTATACATATGCCTTAAAAGGCACAATGTCAAGGAAACTAATTATTAGAACGTAAATCTCAAGCCTGCGTCTACACGCCATTTCTCTTCAACGTCACCGCCGAAGCTGCGTTCAAAGTCTGCATAAATCAGGCTGTTTTTGCTCAGCTTAGCTGTGCCGCCGATTTGTGCTTCGTACCAGGTATCGCCAAAGTCGATACTTGTTCTGCCTTCAGGCTCGTTCACTGCACGGAAGGTGGTGTCAAAGTCACCGCTGAATTCATGTGCTGCTGCCAGTTTTACAAAGTAGCTTGCATTATCCAGCTTCTGCCCCAGACGGAAGCCTACGCGGCCTACCAACGTATTGAACGCATCCTGCTCTACCTGCATATCCTTCTTCACACCAACGCTGTCCAGATAATCACTGTGCGCATTGTAATCCTTGCCGTTGATGCGTCCCAAGGTCAGCTCTACGCTCGGATCAAAGTAGAAACCGCTTTCATTTTCAAAACGCTTGCCATATTCTGCGCTGATGCTGGTACCCCAGGTCTTGTAATCGCCGCTCAGCTTGTGACCATAAACATTGGCAACATCATAGTCATTTTCCATACGGTTATATTTGGCAATCAGGTCTACATACTGACCATCATTACCCTTCCAGGTACCATACAAACCTACGCTTGTATCCTTCAGATCAGCTTTGCCGCTGCCATAATTGGAATCACCATCGTTATAGGATACTGCCAAACCAACTGACCAGCCGTTACCTACAGCCTTATCAAAGCCTACCTGATAAGCATTGTATTTCAGATTAAGGTCAGTATTCTGACTGTCCATCTCGTATTTGCCGCCATAGTATTTAGCCCAGATGCCTGCTTCACCATCATCCAGACGCAAATCACCCATACGCTTCAGCAAGTCATTATTTTCGGCACGCCACATCAACGCACCGGAGGCCATAGCAGATTTTGCACCCTTCATCATAGCAGTTTCACTGCTGCCATAAATAATCTTCGCATCCGGCGTTCTGATAGTATCTGCTACCAGACTTGCCTGTCCGTTATCAGCAGAGAATTCAACATCTGCCAGCTTCATGCCGGCAGAAGCTGCGGTTAGCCCTTCTGCTATCTGCACATAACCGTCAAGATTAGCTTCCGCATTATCTACGGCACCCTGGTAATAAAGCTTGTTAGCAAGGCTGCTCAATACAGCTTTTGTTTCATCTGCTTTATGCACATCAAAACCGCTGTTGTCTGTTGTCAGCGTAACAGCAGAGCCTTCAGCAGCGTGATTAATAGTAAAGTTACCGCCAAGAATATTTGTTGCATCGTCCGCCGCATGCTTATAAATAACGTTTACATGACCGCCAAAATTTTCAATAGTTGTATCGACAACACCGTCATGCGTCATATCAACAGTACCTGCAGCTGCTTGCGTATCACCACCGGTCAAAGACTTCAACGAAGTAGGCTGCTCTGTATCATTTAAGTTGCACCAAACAGCACCATTCTTGATTGTTGCATCAACAGCATTGTTCAAGGAATAGCCTTCCCAGGTTGCGCCACTGTCCATCAGTAGTTTAGTAGCATAAGAAGCTTTGCCCATCCATTTAGCTTTATTGCCCATAAACAGGCTTACTATGCCATAATCACCGGGTGTTACACCCCAGCCGCCACCTGTGACAAAATTACCTACCCAATAGGAATCAGGTGTATTCAGGCCTACATTGATTTTACCCTTGGTACCCATGCCGCCGACAGTTGTAAAGTTACCTACTATCTGCGTAGTATTATTTCTGGCCGCAATAGCGTTACCGGTAGGAGAATCCTCATCCTTGATAACATTGACGTTGACAATGCCATAGTTGGTAGAAACAAATTCGCCATAAGCACGGATAGCAGCATTTTCCGCACCGCCGCCAAAATTCAGGCCAGGATTTTGCCCAGCTTTCGTCATAATAATTCTGCCGCCGCCAACATCGATAGTAGATGCAACAGCACTCAAGCCTTCGGCCATACCAACACCGTCTGTAGTATCTGCTTCCAAATCAATCAAACCATCAACCTTCAGCCAGGAGCGTTCACCATTTGCACCATTCATAGACTTGATAACAGCGCCATTAGTGCTGTTAGTGGTACTGCCACGAACCGTGAGAACCTTTTTCTCTAAATTCTCACCGCCATTATGGATATAAAGCTGACCGCCGCCATTCACAAACAACGCCGCTGTCTGAGCACCTTTATTACTTACAGCTTTAACGGACATAGCTCCGGGGTTGAAAATTTCAACCTTGCCGGTAGCACCTACTGCAGCAATGCCGGTCGTACTTTGGTCGGTAGCTATATTTAAATCCATACTATGACCATTCAGGTCAACATTCACATTCTGCTGATTATAACCGCTGAAAATACCGGAGCTGAAGGTATACAGCCAAGGCCCTGCTACTAATTTATTACCTTCCGGATCAACATTGATTTTAATATCCTTGGTAAAAACATAGTTGCCGTTGTCGTATACACCTGCATCCTGATATTCTTTGGTCAGAGAAACATCACCGATTATAGCCTTGGTAAATTCTACGGCCCCCTGTTCCGCAGGTTTAACGTATTCATTAACCTTGCTTTCCTTGTCAAGATAGCCCTGACCTGTAGTATCATCAAAGCTCATATCGGCAAAATACTTGCTGGCAGAGCCGGTTGTGAGACCTTCCGCAATACTTACAGTACCATTTAAATTTCTTTCGCCGCTTGCATAGCCCGTATAATAAATTTTGTTTGCCAAAGCGTTAAGTGTTGCCTCTCTGGCAGCTTCTGTATTCAGGTTGGCATCATGGTCAGTAAAAACATTGAGAGCACTGTTCTCTATAGCTTTTTCAATAGTGAAATTGCCACCTAAAATTTTTGACGGGTCCTTCTTATCATGCTCATAAGCTACGTTAAACAGATGGCTGTCAAATTTCTTAATTGTAACATCACCGCTATCGGCACTTTGATGCAACATACCGTTAATACCGCTAAAATTATTCAATACTGTATTGGTACCCTTATTGCCTGTATTGGCAGCGCTATTATTCCATACGGCACCATCATTAAGAATCATCAGCACATTGCCGAATTTTCCTTCTTCCTTAATTACGCCGTTCAAATAGGAATCTTTGCCGCTCAACCCTAAGTAGACAATATTTTTTTCATTGTCACCAACAAAGACATCTCCGCCTATCTGAGTACCGGTACCCAATACCACAGCACCAGTCTGACTGTTCAAGCCGCCGACTGAATTTGCGCCATAAAAAACCTTGCCATAGGTATTATAAATTGCATAACGCTCACTACCATCAGTCGTCGGAATAAGCTTAATAGTACCTCCTTTTTTTACAGTAATGGCTTGATTATTATAGTTGGGAGTATTGTGTACAGGTGCAACAACTATACCATTGCCATCAGAAATAATATTACCCTTATGGTTCAAGGTTATCTTGGCATGATTACTGTCAACAAAAAGTCCCGCACTGTTTTCCAATACATCAGCAGCTTTTTTATTGCCACTTACTGTGATATTTACGTCACCATTAACCGTAATACCGCTATTGTTATAAAATTTATTGTCTGTTGTCATTCCCTCAGGTGTAGATACAGCTATACCATAAGCACCATTAGGATTATCCACTTTAATATTCAGGCCATCGGTAGCAGTTAAAGTAATAGTTCTGGTCTTATTATCAGTAGCTGCACGCCAGATACCATAAGATTTTTTTGTATTGTCGGCATCAGCATTGACATTAATGTTCAATTCTTTTATTGCACCATATTTACTGCTGCCAAACTGCAAAGTGCCAAGACCGGTGGTCTGCAAAATACCGGCGCCGATATTATCACCGGAGGCTTTAACACTTAAAGTCAGCTTATTAGCAGGAGCTGCAATGCAAATATTGGGGCTGGTCTTTCCCTGCACCATATTGACCGCTGCCGTCTGCACATTATAATCTTTACTGTTCAAATCCTGAATAGTGAAGGGTATAGCAGCACCGTCAACAGTAATACTGCTATCCTTGGTAAATGTATAAACGTTGTTATTCTTAGCAGGCACTTCCAAAATACCGCTGTAAGTAACATCTTTTTCAATGTCGCCGGTAATAGGAGCCGTAAAATCCGCCTCAGTTTGTTCAGCACTTGTAACACTCATCAAGCTGCAGCCTAAAGCTACGGCAATACCTAAAGCTAATTTTTTACTTCGAATCCAAGATGATTTTGCCATAATAAACACCCCTTGCAAAAACACCGGACAAAGATAATAACACCAGGGCGTCCATCTCCCGACTGTCATTTCCTCTATCATAAAGCAGTCCACTCTCACATCAACCGCTTATCAGGAATCAAAATATTATTTTATAAATGCTTAACTAAACTTGAACATATCATCGACAATATTCTTTTGTTGCCTGACTTTTATTTTCAGCATGTCTCATATGTAAATCCATGCTCAACTAAATTATTTTTTCCAGATTGCTTCCATAATATTGCTGTACTGCGCTTCCAGGAACTTCAGCGCCTCACCGATAATTGCGTTCAGCAGCACCGGATTAAAGGTATTGTTTTCTGCGGTAATGCAGGCATTCAGCATGAAATCGCCCTTTTCGGAAACTGTAAATTTAAAGGGACGTACATTGTTGTTCATGTTGTTGATAGCTGCAGCCAGCTCCGGCAGCTTTGCTTCCGGAATTACCTGCGGTGCAATCTGAACCTGTAAAATAATATAAACACTGTCATCCATCAGCACAGCCATCGGCAAAATCTGTCCTTTTACTTCCATACGGCTACGGAAAATTGTGGTATGACGCTCATCCTCAATTTTTTGTACGTCAAAGCAGTCTATTTTGTTATCAGTCAGGAATTGCTGCATTTTATCAATTTTATCAGCACGCTTCTGCTCCATATCCAAAACTTTAGTCTCTTTAGTTTCTTTAGTTTCTTTAACTTTTTCTGTCATTTTAAAGTCTCCTTTAACATTTTTATTTAAGAGGGCGTCGGCGCTTTGGCCGCCGCCCCACTTAGAACATTTTTATGCTGCTCGCATAACCCAAATCTTAGAAGCTCCAGCGCAAGCCTGCATCCAACCGCCAGTCATTGCTGCCGGTATCGCCGCCGAATTTCTTCTCGAAGGTAGCATATACATAAGAATTATCATTTACCTTCATGCTGCCGCCCAGCTGCCATTCAAACCAGGTTCCGCCAAAATCAACTGCTGTGCTGCTTGTAGGCTCATTTTCAGCTGCAAAGGTTGTAGTAAAGTCACCGCTGAATTCATGTGCCAATGCAAATTTCGTATAGAACATTGCCTTGTCAGTTGTTTTGCCCATGCCCAGACCAATACGTCCGATTGCACTGGTAAAGGCATCCTGGCTGACATACATATCCTTCTTCAAGCCTTTGGAGTCGAGGAAGTCGCTGGCTGCACTATAGTCAGCTCCTGCCACACGTCCAACAGTAAATTGTACGCTCGGATCAATGTAGAAGCCGTTTTGCATCTGCATTCTGCGACCATATTCAGCGCTCAGGGACAGCCCCCAGGTATCATAATCGCCTTCCAGCTTATGGCCCATGTCATTATAAACTGTATAATCATTATCAAGCTTACCGCCTTTAACGATTACATCAGCATAATGTCCCTTGTCGCTGTTCCAGCTGCCATATACTGACAGGCTGACAGCCTTGCCGTCACCATGACCGCCCATTTCGTAGGTGTTCTTGCCCTTGTTGTAACTTACAGCCGCACCAAAGAGCTTGTTGTTATCCAGTTGCTTGTCATAGCCTAACTGATATGCATTAAAGCTTGTGCTGTACTTGGTATTCTTAGCATCAAAGCTGTTCTTACCACCGTAGTAACGTGCCCACAGACCGCTTTCCTCATTGTCCAGACGTACATCACCCATGCGCTGCAGCATATCGCTGTTTTCACTGCGCCACAGCAAAGCAGTGGAAGCCATGGCGGATTTAGCGCCACGCATCATAGCTGTTTCACTGCTGCCGTAAATAATTTCCGGATCAGTACGCTTAATGCTGCCATCCTTATAATTGCCCTGTCCATGCTCTCCGTAGTTAATATCGCCGTAAACCTTAACCTTCGTCAGGCCTTCGGCAATCTCCACATGACCGCTCAGATTATCAGGATTACTGCCCGCATCTGCGTAATACAGTTTCTTGCTCAGCTCACGGAAGAGCTTTTCAATATTATCAGTTTCGGTATAGCTGAGATTATCGGAATTATCGGTTCTTAAGGTAATGCTGCTGCCTTCAGCTGCTTTATCGATATTCAGCGAACCGCCGCCGAACTTGATATTATTCAGGGTATTGCTTGCTGTATCCTTATCAGCAGTATGCTTGTAGTTGACAACAACGTTTCCGCTGTAATCACCTACATCAATATTACCTGCGTTAGCATCAGTCTGATTAATAATACCGCCATTACCCTTCAGGCTGCGCAGCTTGCTGTTTCCAATATTATTCCATTGAGCCTTGCTGCTATTCAGATGCAGATTAACGTTATCTCCGTCAGCATTACCTGTCCAGATACCCATATCAGCATAGATATTGATTACTGCATCACCGGCAGTACTTACATCACCTGTAAGCTTGCTCTCGGCAGTTCCCAGTCCGATATCTATACTGCTGCCGGCTACAGCCAGAACGTTGCCGGTAATATCGGTAAGGATGCTTCCTGCCGCATTATTATTGGCATTAATGCTGATTTTACCTTTATTGTCTGCAGTTACATCACCTTTAACAGTGCCGCCGGCCAGCTCAATGCTGCCTGCATCAGCCTTCACTGCATCGCCGCTGCCTACGGTAATATTTGTCAGACCATCTGCTTTAATACCGCTGCCTGCGCCGTTGGCAACAAACGCACTGTCTGCAGTTACTGCGCCGGTGTTATGCAGAATGATTTTGCCGCCGTTTTCTGCCAGCAAAGCCTGGCCTGCAGCCTTGATATCAAGCTTATCAAGATTCTTGAATTCAATGGTAATCGCATCTGCTTTCACAGCATCAGCACCGGAATTCAGGCTTATGCTCTTATTGTTGAGCTGCAGCTGCAAATCTCTGCCTGCGCCGACGGAAGTACCTGCGGTAGTAATAATGCTTCTGTCCTTGCTGAAGTCGTAAACCGCATTATCTGTATGCAGTACGCCGGCCAGCTTATACTCTTTATCCTGCTTCCATTCGCCGGTAATCTGGCTTGTGAAGTTATCTTTAGTCTGTGCTTCCGGATAGGTTACATTCGGAGTAACGCTGCCATCCTTAAGGCTGCCCTGACCGGTCGTCTTATCATAAGCAATGTCACCGGTTTGTTTAACAACGGAGCTTGCTGTAAGACCTTCTGCCAACTTAACATAACCGGTAAGATTCCGCTCACCAGTAATATAACCGGTGTAATACAGCTTGTTAGCCAAAGCATTCAAAGCATTAGCAATACTATCCTCATCACTGAAATCAACTCCGCTTCTGTCCGTCAGCATAGTAATCTTGCTGTTGGCTGCTGCCTTGTTAACGGTAAAGTTACCGCCGTATACTTCAGCAGGATTGCTGCTGTTGTGCTTGTAAATGACTGTTGCGTCACCGCTATAGCTGCCGATGGTTACGCTTGCTGCAGCGTTGGTCATGTCAACTATACCGTTCGTACCAGTGAAGCTCTTCAGGCTGCTGGCGCCACTGTTGTTCCAGGTGCTGTTATTAAGCGTCAGACTAAAGTCTCCGCTTGTGCTTGCACCGTTCCAGATACTACCGTTTGTCAAAGTTGCACTGCCTGCAGTATTTGTACTGCCGTTCCACTTGCTGTTGTTGGCAGTCAGGCTCAGACCTGCACCGCTGTTGTCACCGCTCCAGCTGCTGTCAGTCAGGCTAATAGTCGCATTGCTGCCAGTGTTTGCGCCGTTCCAAGCAGAACCTTCCAGCTTAATTGTGCTTCCTGCTCCACTGCTGTCGCCTGTCCAAGTTGTGCCGTTAGTCAGTGTCGCGTTCAGCTTGCCGGTATTCGCTCCGTTCCAGCTGCCCTTGCTCAGGCTCATGGTAGTGTTGCCTGCATTGTCGCCACTCCACGCTGCGCCTTCCTTGAAGTTCAGCTCTACGCTGCCGTCAGCATCTGTTGTAACATCTCCGTCCAGCTTGCTGAGGTTCTTGGCTGTAACCTTAGCACCCTTGCCGTTGGCAGTAATGTTGCTGCCGATGATGGTATTAGCAGAATCAATCGTTACTGCTGCATTTGCGCCATTTGCGCTCACTGCGCCGTTTACTTTCGCTGCCTTCGTTGCTTTAATATTTACGACATTATTTGTGCTTACGTCACCGTTCAGCGTTGCGTTAACTGCAGTGATCTCTACTTTGCTGTTATTGGCATTGATTGCTTTCGCACCAGTTACAGCAAAGTTTCCTGCATTCTGAACTGTCAGCTTGCCACCGCTTGTTGCGATACCGTCACTGCCGTTGGCAGTAATCGTCAGATCGTGGTTGTTCAGCTTCAAGGTTGTATCCTTAGCTGTAGTAATTGCACTGCTGTCGGTAGTAATCGTGGTTGCGTCTTTCGTGAAGTTATAGATATTGTTATCGACGGTGTTGGAGAGTACGCCGGCCTTACGGTATTCCTTATCAGTCAGATGTTCACCGGTAATGCTCGTTACAAAGGCTGTTCTGTCCTGTTCTGTCGGATATACAGGTCCCGGCGTTACAGTCTTGTGATCCGCACTGCCCTGACCGGTCGTCTTGTCATAGACAATACCTGCGGTCTGCTTAGCAACAGAGGTTGCTGTCAGGCCTTCGGCTATCTTCACGGTGCCGTTCAGGTTATTTTCTGCACCACCAATCGCACCAGTGTAGAACAGCTTGCCTGCCAGTGCATCCAGTGCTTCGTTAATCTTATCCTCATCCGTCGTATCTACGCCGGTGTTATCCGTCAGCATAGTAATCTTGCTGCCGCTCTTAGCGCTAGTAACAGTGAAGTTACCGCCGTAGACTTCACCCGGATTGCTGCTGTTGTGCTTGTAGATGACTGTTGTGTCACCGCTGTAGCTGCCGATGGTTACGCTAGCTGCAGCGTTAGTCATATCAACTATGCCGTTCGTACCAGTGAAGCTCCTCAGGCTACTTGCACCGCTGTTGTTCCAGGTACTGTTATTAAGCGTGAGAGCAAAGTCTGCACTAGTGCTTGCGCCCGTCCAAACGCTGCCATTTGTCAATACTGCACTGCCTGCGGCATTAGCATTGCCATTCCACTTGCTGTTGTTTGCAGTAATTGTTACATTTGCACCGCTGTTGTCACCGCTCCAACTGCTGTCGGTCAAGTTAACCGTTGCATTAGCGCCGTTATTGGCACCGGTCCATGTGGTTGTGTTGGTCAAAGTAATGTTGGTATTTGCACCGCTGTTTGCGCCTGTCCAGGCTGCTTTATCTGCTTTCACAGTTACGCCGTCTGCAGTATTGCCTTTGCTCCAGCTTGCGCCGTTGGTCAATGTAATATCTGCATTGGCTCCGCTGTTCGCACCGCTCCAAACAGAACCATCCAGCTTAATCGTGCTGCCTGCACCACTGCTGTCACCGGTCCAGCTTGTGCCATTCGTCAGCGTTGCGTTCAGCTTGCCGGTATTCGCTCCGTTCCAGCTGCCCTTGCTCAGGCTCATGGTAGTGTTGCCTGCATTGTCGCCACTCCACGCTGCGCCTTCCTTGAAGTTCAGCTCTACGCTGCCGTCGGCATCTGTTGCCACATCGCCGTCCAGCTTGCCAATGTTCTTGGCTGTAACCTTAGCACCCTTGCCATTAGCAGTAATATCGCTGCCGATAGTTGTATCTTTGGAATCAATCGTTACTGCCGCATTTGCGCCGTCAGCACTTACTGCACCTGTAACAGTCGTAGCTTCGCCGCCATTAATACTTACGCTGCTGTTTGCACCGTTAGCACTCACTGCACCGTTGACCTTAGCAGCTTTCGCTGCTTTGATTGTTACAGTGTTATTCGTAGTCACATCACCATTCAGCGTTGCGTTAACTGCAGTGATATCCACCTTGCTGTTGTTAGCGTTAATTGCTTTCGCACCCTTAACCGTCAGGCTGCCTGCATTCTGAACTGTCAGCTTGCCACCGTTTGTTGCGATACCGTCACCGCCGTTGGCAGTAATCGCCAAATCGTGGTTGTTCAGCTTCAAGGTTGTATCCTTAGCTGTAGTAATTGCACTGCTGTCGGTAGTAATCGTGGTTGCGTCTTTCGTGAAGTTATAGATATTGTTATCGACGGTGTTGGAGAGTACGCCGGCCTTACGGTATTCCTTATCAGTCAGATGTTCACCGGTAATGCTCGTTACAAAGGCTGTTCTGTCCTGTTCTGTCGGATATACAGGTCCCGGCGTTACAGTCTTGTGATCCGCACTGCCCTGACCGGTCGTCTTGTCATAGACAATACCTGCGGTCTGCTTAGCAACAGAGGTTGCTGTCAGGCCTTCGGCTATCTTCACGGTGCCGTTCAGGTTATTTTCTGCACCACCAATTGCACCAGTGTAGAACAGCTTGCCTGCCAGTGCATCCAGTGCTTCATTAATCTTATCCTCATCCGTCGTATCTACGCCGGTGTTATCCGTCAGCATGGTAATCTTGCTGCCGCTCTTAGCATTGTTGACAGTGAAGTTACCGCCGTATACTTCAGCAGGATTGCTGCTGTTGTGCTTGTAAATGACTGTTGCGTCACCGCTGTAGCTGCCGATGGTTACGCCGGCTGCTGCATTAGTCATGTCGACTATGCCGTTAGTAGCATTGAAGCTCTTCAGGCTGCTGGCGCCACTGTTGTTCCAGGTGCTGCCGTTCAGCGTAAGGCTGAAGTCTGCACTAGTGCTTGCACCGTTCCAGATACTGCCGTTTGTCAATACTGCACTGCCTGCGGCACTCGTGCTGCCGTTCCACTTGCTGTTATTTGCAGTAATTGTTACATTTGCGCTGTTGTCACCGCTCCAGCTGCTGTCGGTCAAGTTAACCGTTGCATTAGCGCCGTTATTGGCACCGGTCCATGTGGTTGCGTTGGTCAAAGTAATGTTGGCATTTGCGCCGCCGTTTGCTCCCGTCCAGCTTGATTTATCTGCTTTCACAGTTACTCCGTCTGCAGTATTGCCTTTAGTCCAGCTTGCTCCATTGGTCAATGTAATATCTGCATTTGCGCCGCTGTTTGCGCCGTTCCAAGCAGAACCATCCAGCTTAATTGTGCTTCCTGCTCCACTGCTGTCGCCTGTCCAAGTTGTGCCGTTAGTCAGTGTCGCGTTCAGCTTGCCGGTATTCGCTCCGTTCCAGCTGCCCTTGCTCAGGCTCATGGTAGTATTGCCGCTGTTGTCACCAGTCCAGCTTGCGCCTTCCTTGAAGTTCAGCTCTACGCTGCCGTCGGCATCTGTTGCCACATTGCCGTTCAGCTTGCTGAGGTTCTTGGCTGTAACCTTGGCACCCTTGCCGTTAGCAGTAACGTCGCTGCCAATGGTGGTATCTGCAGAATCAATTGTTACTGCCGCATTTGCGCCGTCAGCACTTACTGCACCGCTAATTACCGCGCTTGCTGTTCCGTTAATGCTTACGCTGCTGTTCGCGCCGCTGGCGCTCACTGCTCCGTTGACCTTCGCAGCCTTCGTTGCCTTAATATTTACGACATTATTTGTGCTTACGTCACCGTTCAGTGTTGCGTTAACTGCAGTGATATCCACCTTGCTGTTGTTAGCGTTGATTGCTTTCGCACCAGTTACAACAAAGTTGCCTGCATCCTGAACTGTCAGCGTACCGCCGGTTGTTGCGATACCGTTGCCGCTGTTGGCAGTAATGGTCATATCGTGGCTGTTCAGCTTCAAGGTTGTATCTTTTGCTGTGGTAATTGCGCTGCTGTCGGTTGTAATCGTAGTAGCGTCTTTCGTGAAATTATAGATATTATTATCGACTGTATTGGAGAGAACGCCAGCCTTACGGTATTCCTTATCGGTCAGATGCTCACCTGTAATGCTCGTTACAAAGGCTGTTCTGTCCTGTTCGGTCGGATATACAGGTCCCGGTGTTACTGTCTTGTGATCCGCACTGCCCTGACCGGTCGTCTTGTCATAGACAATACCTGCGGTCTGCTTAGCAACAGAGGTTGCTGTCAGGCCTTCGGCTATCTTCACGGTGCCGTTCAGGTTATTTTCTGCACCACCAATTGCACCAGTGTAGAACAGCTTACCTGCCAGTGCATCCAATGCTTCGTTAATCTTATCCTCATCCGTAGTATCTACGCCGGTGTTATCCGTCAGCATGGTAATCTTGCTATTGGCCGCTGCCTTAGTAACAGTAAAGTTACCGCCGTATACTTCGCCCGGATCACTGCTGTTATGCTTATAGATGACAGTTGCGTCACCGCTGTAGCTGCCAATCGTTACGCCGGCTGCTGCATTAGTCATATCAACTATGCCGTTAGTAGCATTGAAGCTCTTCAGGCTGCTGGCGCCACTGTTATTCCAGGTGCTGCCGTTCAGCGTAAGAGCAAAGTCTGCATTTGTGCTTGCGCCTGTCCAGATGCTGCCGTTTGTCAGTGTTGCGCTGCCGGTTGCACTCGTGCTGCCATTCCACTTGCTGTTATTGGCAATAATTGTTACATTTGCACCGCTGTTGTCACCGCTCCAGCTGCTGTCGGTCAAGTTAACCGTTGCATTAGCGCCGTTATTGGCACCGGTCCATGTGGTTGCGTTGTTCAAAGTAATATCTGCATTTACGCCGCTGTTTGCGCCGTTCCAAGCAGAACCATCCAGCTTAATCGTGCTTCCTGCTCCACTGCTGTCGCCGGTCCAGCTTGTGCCGTTCGTCAGCGTTGCGTTCAGCTTGCCGGTATTAGCTCCGTTCCAGGTGCCCTTGCTCAGGCTCATGGTAGTATTGCCGCTGTTGTCACCAGTCCAGCTTGCGCCTTCCTTGAAGTTCAGCTCTACGCTGCCATCAGCATCTGTTGCCACATTGCCGTTCAGCTTGCTGAGGTTCTTAGCTGTTACTTTAGCTCCGTTGCCATTAGCAGTAATGTCGCTGCCGATGATGGTATCAGCAGAATCAATCGTTACTGCCGCATTTGCGCCGTCAGCACTTACTGCACCTGTAACAGTAGTAGCTTCGCCGCCATTAATACTTACGCTGCTGTTCGCGCCGCTGGCGCTCACTGCACCGTTAACCTTCGCAGCCTTCGTTGCCTTAATATTTACGACATTATTTGTGCTTACGTCACCGTTCAGTGTTGCGTTGACTGCAGTGATATCCACCTTGCTGTTGTTAGCGTTGATTGCTTTCGCACCACTTACTGTCAGGCTGCCTGCATTCTGAACTGTCAGCTTGCCACCGCTTGTTGCGATACCGTCACCGCCGTTGGCAGTAATCGTCATATCGTGGTTGTTCAGCTTCAAGGTTGTATCTTTGGCTGTAGTAACTGCGCTGCCAGCGGTCGTAATCGTAGTTGCGTCTTTCGTAAAGTTATAGATATTATTATCGACGGTGTTGGAGAGTACGCCAGCCTTACGGTATTCCTTATCAGTCAGATGTTCACCGGTAATGCTCGTTACAAAGGCTGTTCTGTCCTGTTCTGTCGGATATACAGGTCCCGGCGTTACAGTCTTGTGATCCGCACTGCCCTGACCGGTCGTCTTGTCATAGACAATACCTGCGGTCTGCTTAGCAACAGAGGTTGCTGTCAGGCCTTCGGCTATCTTCACGGTGCCGTTCAGGTTATTTTCTGCACCACCAATTGCACCAGTGTAGAACAGCTTACCTGCCAGTGCATCCAATGCTTCGTTAATCTTATCCTCATCCGTAGTATCTACGCCGGTATTGTCCGTCAGCATAGTAATCTTGCTGCCGCTCTTAGCGCTAGTAACGGTAAAGTTACCGCCGTATACTTCACTCGGATTGCTGTTGTTGTGCTTGTAAATGACTGTTGCATCACCGCTGTAGCTGCCAATCGTTACGCCGGCTGCTGCATTAGTCATGTCAACTATACCGTTCGTACCAGTGAAGCTCTTAAGGCTGCTTGCACCGCTGTTGTTCCAGGTGCTGCCGTTCAGCGTCAGGCTGAAGTCTGCACTAGTGCTTGCACCGTTCCAGATACTACCGTTTGTCAAAGTTGCACTGCCTGCAGCACTTGTACTGCCGTTCCACTTGCTGTTGTCGGCAGTAATTGTTACATTTGCACCGCTGTTGTCTCCGCTCCAGCTGCTGTCTGTCAGGCTAATAGTCGCATTGTTGCCGGTATTTGTGCCAGTCCAGCTTGCGCTATTGGTCAAAGTAATGTTAGCTTTTGCACCGCCGTTCATACCGCTCCAGCTAGAAGCATCCAGCTTAATCGTGCTGCCTGTACCACTGCTGTCGCCGGTCCAGGTTGTGCCGTTCGTCAACGTTGCGTTCAGCTTGCCGGTATTCGCTCCGTTCCAGCTGCCCTTGCTCAGGCTCATGGTAGTATTGCCGCTGTTGTCACCAGTCCAGCTTGCGCCTTCCTTGAAGTTCAGCTCTACGCTGCCGTCGGCATCTGTTGCTACATCTCCGTCCAGCTTGCTGAGGTTCTTAGCTGTAACCTTCGCACCCTTGCCATTAGCAGTAATATCGCTGCCAATGATGGTATCAGCAGAATCAATCGTTACTGCCGCATTTGCACCGTCAGCACTTACTGCACCTGTAACAGTCGTAGCTTCGCCGCCATTAATACTTACGCTGCTGTTTGCACCGCTGGCGCTCACTGCACTGTTGACCTTCGCAGCTTTTGTTGCTTTGATATTTACAGCATTATTTGTAGTTACGTCACCATTCAGCGTTGCATTCACTGCAGTGATCTCTACCTTGCTGTTATTGGCATTGATTGCTTTCGCACCAGTTACAGCAAAGTTTCCTGCATTCTGAACTGTCAGCGTACCGCCGGTTGTTGCGATACCGTCACCGCTGTTGGCAGTAATAGTCATATCGTTGTTGTTCAGCTTCAAGGTTGTATCTTTGGCTGTAGTAACTGCGCTGCCAGCGGTCGCAATCGTGGTTGCGTCTTTCGTGAAGTTGTAGATGTTGTCAGTATCAGGGAGTACACCCGCATCCCTATATTCCTTGTCTGTTACATAATCACCGGTTACAGTTGTTTTAAAATCTGTCTTAGACTGTACATTAGGAATGCTTGTACCATAATCAACGGTTGCTTTATCAAGACTGCCCTGACCGGTTTTACTATCGTAACCAATATTACCGGCAAATTTAGTTGCTGATGCAGACGTAAGTCCCTCAGCAATTTTTACATAACCATCAAGATTTTTTTCACCATTTAAGTATCCGGTATAATACAGCTTATTAGCCAAAGCATTCAAGGCGTCATTGATGGCATATTTATTGGTAGTTTCCAAACCATTAGAATCTGTCAGCAGGGTAATCCCTGAACCGGTTATTGCTGTACCAATTGTAATATCACCACCATTAATTTTGGTAACATCATTTACATCATGCTGATAAACAAACGTAGCCTTACCATTATATTTATTAATAGTAAGATTTCCTGCTGCCGCATCCGTCATATCAACTGTAGTACCGCCACCGGCCGCCACAGCTGCAGCCTTTCTCATTTTGCTGATACTGCCGGCATTAAAGCTGTCAAGAACATTATCTCCTTTTAGTTGCCAAAGGCTGTCACCATGCATATTCAGCGTACTGCCGCTACCAATGACATTACCGCTCCAGCTGCTGCCATTATTCAGAGTTACAGAAGATCTGTCACCCCTGATATTTCCCTGATAAGCAGAATTATCAAGTGTGAGCTGCAAATCGCTGCCACTGCTGTCACCGGTCCAGCTTGCCTTATTTTTTAGTGTAACAACAGCCTTGCTGCCATCATTTTTACCGTTCCAGTCGGATGCGTTCAGTGTTGCATTTATTCCCGTACCCTTATTATCACCGGTCCAGGCAGAATCGGCTGCATTAACCACCATATTGCTGCCGCTGTTGTTGCCAGTCCAGCTTGCTTTGTCCTTCAGAGCCAGATTTACATTATCACCACTGTTATTGCCATGCCAATCGCCTTTTTCTACAAGGAAGTTTTTATCTGCATCAGTGTTATCTCCCTCGGGAGTTTCTGTCTGTACACTGATTTTTTCACCCAAGCTTCCCTGTCCTGTAGTATCGCTGTATTTAACACTGCTTACATATTTAGCTGCAGAAGCCGCTGTCAGACCTTCAGCAATCTGTACCTGCCCGTCCAGATTTCTGCTGCCATTGACATAATCTGTATAATAAAGCTTATTGGCCAAAGCATCGAGAACCTTATTAACAGTTGCTTCAGAAGATGTATTTACGCCGCTGCTGTCCGTGCGCAAAGCTACAGCAGAGCCGGTTTCAGCAGTCTTCACCGTAAAATTGCCACCCAAAATTTTTTCCGGGTTACTGTTATCATGCTCATAAATAACCATAGTATTACCGCTGTATTTGTCTATGGTTATATTCTTGCTGCCACTCTTCTGGAAAATAACGCCTGCAGCACCTGCACTGCCACCTGTAAGTTTGCTGATATGGCTTGCTCCATTGCTGCCGACATCTTCATTATCCTGTGCATAACGTGTATTATTGGCCTGGTTTATCCAGCTTGCACCGTTTTGCAGCCACATATTTACTGTGCCGCCATTATCTACAATGCCGCGCAGATAAGAATCATCCGTAGTCAAAGCTACATTTACCGTACCTGTTTTCAACGCGAAGATATCGCCACCAAGCTTAACGCTGTTATTGCCGGCCGCTGTGCCATCTTTACCTGTATTAACGTTAATAGTGCCCTGATATGCTCCCAAGGTATAGTAACCATAATTCATACCCTTAGGAACATTAATCTCGCCACCGCCAATAGATACCGTACTGTTCTTAGCATTCGTTGTAATACCATTGCCATACACATCCATATCAGCAGTACCGCTGACATCTACACGGCTGTTCTCAACCTGTGTAAGAATACCTGCGTTGTTAAAGCGCGACAACACATTATCTGCATTTATAGGAATACCCCATGTTTCGCTGTCAGAGCCCTTTATAGTCAGATTGCCGTTAATCGTAATTGTGTTGGCAACATCGGAAGCATAGCTGGCTTCACCCCAACGGTCTGTTTTCTGTACAGCAACGCCATTACCGCCGTAGCTGCCGTTCATAGAGATATTAACATCTCCGTTAACAGTAATCTTGCTGGCAGCCGATTTGCCGGCATCATTCATGATAGCATTATTCAAGGAATTACCATTCACAGCGCCAATAGTAATAATATTCAGCTTACCTGCATTAATAGTAACACTCTTACCATTGCCGGCATAAACACCGACAGGTGTAGCAACACTGTTCTGTACCTGCAGCTGCAGAGTATTGCTGCCGGCGTTGACAGTAACATCATTACCGTCATGCGCATAAACAGCAGCCAGAATATTATTGCTTAAATCAGCCTGTGTTTTCCATGCATTAGGCTTCAGGCTGATAGTTTTATCAGCAGTAAAGGTATAAACACTGTTATCACTGCTGACACCGCTGTAAACGGAACTGTCAGCATCTGTGCCGCTGATGCGTTGGAAATAATCGCCTGTTTTACTATTGGCATTGATGTTGACAATCTTGGTTGTAGTCACAGAAGGAGATGTAAGCCCTTCTTCCCATGAGGTTGTCAGCAAAGCCTTGTTGCCGAAAACAGTATCACCGGAAAGCAAGGAAACAGAGTTAAATGTATGGTAGGATGTGTTGCCCGCCAGCTCATAGGCACTCCAGGTATAGGTAGGCTTAGAAGCGCCATCGGTATAAACTACGATATTATTGCCAAATTCGCCCCAGACACGCTTAGTATAATATTCGGCAAACAGCTTATTGAACCAACCGGTGCCTACACCGGTATTGCCGCCGCCCTCTGTACTGCCTTCAACAACAATTTCCCAATCTACAGGGTTATCCGAGCTCAGATTAGCCACTGTAGTTTTATAAACCTTCAGATTGCTGCCGCCGCCACCGGTTGCCAAATTATATGCCAGGATATAGGCGGTACCATTAGGCCAGACAGTCATATCACGAAAATCAAGGCCATTACTCTTGACGTTTTCCGGCAATACTACAGATTTAGATTCCTGATTCAGAACATTATTGTTAATCGTGGCCAAAGTTATAGCAGATTCACTATTGCCGTGTCCTACATATTGGTAACCGCCGATACCTGTATGCAGCAGTATATCATTATAATTGTTCAGTTTAACCGAGTCAGGATTACGTGCACTGCAGGTATAATTAACATATTCCAGACTACCGTCATCCTTTATCTGATATTGCATAATTATACTGTCATCATAAGGATCATAACCACCCTTAGGATTGATGCTGACAACTACATAAAGCTGTCCGTTTTTGACAACCATGCCTTCGCCATGCACCCAGCCCGGAGAACTGTAACTCATGCCGCAGTAATTATTAAGATCCTCCATCAGATTACGGGATTTGCTGACCTCTTCGGTCAAAACATTCTTATCGTACTTTACAACGCCGATAGTACCTAAATCATAATCACCAACATAGATATATCCATTATAACCGGCTGCGGAATGCGGGTTGGCACCTTTAGTAATAATGCCGGATGGATAAACCTCATCCTTACTCCAGGTTGTATCGGCACCGATTACCTTCGAGGGAATCAAATCAACTGTACTATAATTGTACTGACGCAGCAAAAACATGCTTTTGCCATCCAGCACAAAGCTATAGGTGCCGGGATCCTTATTCAAGGATTCAATTACTGCTACATTGGCTTTGCTGTCAACCTTATCGGTAACACGTGAGCCTGTAATAGCAGTCATATTGCTGGCACCATAGTTAGAAGGAACAGTTATCAACAGATTGGCTGCGAAAGCGCTGCCGCCAATCATCCATCCACCCATTATTGAAGCTAAAATTGCCGCCTTTTTACTTTTACTGAACTTACGCATTGATAATTCCTCCTTTAGAACTGATAACGCGCTGTAACATAATAGGTGCGGCCCTGTATCGGAAATTCCGGATTAATATAGCCGGGAACCATGAACGCTGCATCACTGCGAATTTTAGATTTAGGACCTTTATTGAGAATGTCATTGCAGCCAAATGTCAGCTGCCAATTTTTCTTCGGCATCCACTTCAGGCCGCTATTCATAACAAACAGCGAGCATACCGGTTTGCCGGACAGATACGGTGACAGCTTGCCACTCGTTGCTTTATTGTAATAAGTGAAGTATTCATCTGTGTAATGTCCTTCGGCAAAGATAGAGAACTTCTCTGAAGGTCTGTAGGTCAGGCGGATATTTCCCTCCCATTCCGGCTGGTAAGTAGGCCATACCGAAGCGTATTCGCCAAACTGCGTAGCCGTATGCTTGTTATAGGCACTGGTGTTAAGATAGGTTACCTGTAAATCGAGATCGAACTTATCCCATTTAAAGCTGCTCTGCAATTCAATGCCATGAGATTTTCCCTTGTTATCATTAAAATAAGACCAGTAATCCTTGCCTGCACGCTCCAGCTGCAGCATATTTGTAGAATCTCGCCAATAATAAGTCAAGGTAGTGGAATTATCTGCTCCCAACAGTTTGTTATTCATAATCGCACTGATATCAAACTGCTTGCCTTCCTCCGGCACAGGGAACATTGCACCTTCACCATTATGATTCCGCGGAGCAGGCAGGATTCCGGCACCGTCACCGGCAATTTCCGCCATGTTCAGCAAGCGGTAATAGGTTCCGCCCGTCATACGCAGAGTAAGGTTTTCATTTACTTCTTTCTTCAAAGCAAGCTGCCATGTTGCCTTACCCTTGGTCTGCGAATCCTTAGGATGAATCCAGCTTGCCTGTCCATCGGTAAAGCGCTTGCCATCACTGAAGCCGGTAATCTTTGATTGGTTATAACGTACACTAGGCGTAAAAATCCAGGTGCCTTCTTTATCTAAGGTAATAGAATCCTGCAGTTGTACGTTGAACAGCTCCTGCTCATAACGGTTACGGATTTGTGCTGAAAGAAAATTTTGGCTAGCCTGTCCACCTAAAATTTTAGCCATGTTGGAACCGTCTATATCCAGGCCTTCTTTAGAATAGTTAATCAAAAAGTCCAGCATATTGTTATCGTTCAGCTTGTAACCGCCATCAATCTGAGCTGTGTATTTGTTAGATTTATAACGGCTCCATTCGCGCAGCGGCTGGTTCTGCATATCCCATTCACTGTTCGGATACGCTGTATTGATATGCTCGGCCCGATATTTTTTATTCTGATACATGTAGTCAAGCATCCAGCCCCATTCAAGCTTGCCAACCTCCTGACGGTTCTGCAGCATCAGGCTGGCACTGTTCTGTTTCTGTCTGCGGCTGTCATAATAATATCTGTCGCTCAAATCAACGCCATTATTATAAACCGCTGCATTAACATCACCCAGCCATACACTGTCCGGCATATGTCTGTCCAAAGTATCATATGTGCCTTTGATAACCCAGTTTTTATTTTGCCATTTTACAATCGTACTGGTCTTTTCATAATCATTATATTTTCTATATCTGGTAGCATTTTCTGCTTCCTTCTGTTTTTGTTTTAATTTTTCCAGTGATTCTTTTCTGCCGGCCTGATTTTTATTTTTATCAGGGTCCGCATCGTTCGTCCACTTATCTATATTATTCTGAACTACTTTATCGCCATACTCTTTAAGGATTTCTTCCTTGATTTCAGGTGTAAGAACACCCTCACCGAAGGAACTGCCGATCCAGTCATATTGCAGCGCCTCATGCCAGTCACTGTCATCATAGCCTCTTTTAAGATACTCATCCTTAAGACCTCTGTCTACCACCTGTTGTTCAATTAAATACAGATTGGAATTACCGACATCTTTTTTCGCATATTCATACCTGTTGTCATAAATAGCATCCTTCAGGCTGTCGCTTCTTACAAATCCCAACCAGGCATCATTATTTGCTTTATAGTAATCTATTTGTTCCTGCTGCAGATTTATTACAGCACCTTTGGTCATATAATCGATGGTTTCATTATTAAAATTATCGATTACTTTCTGCTGACCTGCTATCTGCTGCTCACCATATGGCAAATATCTTTCCGCAGCATAGTTTTTATACTTGAAATCTCCGTCGCTGGATTCATAGTTAGTGCCAACCATTAACGAACCATCCCCCAGAGGAGCAGTTATTTCCATAGAGCCCCTTTTGCCACCATAAGAGCTTTTGCCAACTTCCAATGATACATCTGTCGTTTCCGGCTTTTTGGTAACAATGTTGATAACACCGCCCATAAAAGTACCGCCAAAACGGCTGGGAATATAACCGCGGTAAACCTCAATACGCTCTACATTTTTTACAGGAATTGTCGAAAGGTCAACCGCAGTATCACCGCCAAGGTTAGCCAATACACCGTCAATAAAAATGCCGACCTGCGCAGCAGTGGAGCCACGCATCGTCACTGTTGTATACTGGCCCTTGCCGTTTACCTCACGCACGTGCACACCGGGCACTGTCAAAAGCAAGTCAGGCAATGATTTCTGCTCACCTTTGAATTCATCAGGACGCACAATGTTTACCGTACCGGGAGAAAGCTTGCTTTCCCAATCAGGACGTTTAGCTTCTACCGTCATAGCATCAAGGCTGAAGTCCATCAATGAGTCATCAGCATCATTGCTTGCTGTCTGCGCAGTATCAGTTGGGGCTGCGTATGCAGCAGGCAGAAATTCTGTAAAAGAGCATCCCAGAGATACAGCAATTGCCGCAGCTAAAATATTTTGGCCATGAATATTTTTCACTAAAATCTCCTCCTTAACCCGGAAATTTATCATAAACTTATAAAAAAAAGACTTAATTTTAAAATGGGCATACTAATCCCATTATAAAATTAAGTCATCAGATTAATTTTATATGTCTTCAGCTGCAATCCGACTTTACGGTCTCCTGTGCAGGTAAGCTAGAGCTATTTGGCGTGCTGAAGTACATGATGTATATTTTTTTATTATATTAAACCATGTGTTTAAAGATCTGTTTTTCAACAGTTAGCACGGGCATCATTAATTTTACCTTGATGCGCTCTGGCTCCATCGCGCCGGCGCAGCCTTAAAAGCTCACCTATAAGCGTCAGCAAATAATCACGCGGTATTGTTACATATGTTTCGTCGCATTTTGAAAAATGATGAAAGCTTACCTTTAACTCCTCATACTTCATAATGAATCCTCGTCCCCCTTTTAGGCACACAAAAACAATTGCTCTTATCCGCCTGTAAATCGCAGGTTCAATGGATATCTTAAACAAACAGCGCTTTGACTCAAGATCTTCATGTCTCCATCCCTTTGCGAAAGGTATAAGCTGCGGCAATCAGTTTATATGATGAAGGCACTCCCTAATACAATTGCGGTACAGTGCCGGATTCTCACCATGCTTCCCTATTTGTTTTATATGTTTTTAACTTTTTATTATACGCGGAACAATAAATGATATCAGTTTGTAATCTATTTGCTTTTCATTTATTTCTACTTGCTTATTGATTGTTTGTATCATTTGCCGATTTAATTATAACATGTGAAATATTCTTTAGTCAAGAAAGCTCTTTGGATACTTTTTTTATTTTATTTACAAAACTCTCAGTAAAACAACAACATGAGCTTTTTCTGTTAATTGCATATTCTTGAACATCATCACTTATTTACTAATTTACAACTAAGCAAACTTCTGCAGCAAATCATCTTTTCCTAAAATATCAAAAATGTCAAATAGCAGATAAACCGTAACGGAAAACCTGCTATCCGACATTTTTTGAGAGGAGTTGATGAGTTTTTTGAAAAGGAGTATGTAAATTCGCCATACCCGCCTTCATCCCCCACCTAAGAGGTGGAGGACTTCTGGCGGATTAGGTTAAATCTTAGAAGCTCCAGCGCAGGCCGGCATCAAGACGATATTTTTGCTCTACATCTCCGCCAAAGCTGCAGCCATAGGTTGCATAGAAGGTGTTGGCAGCACTAAGCTTCGCAGTCACGCCAACCTGTGCTTCATACCAGGTATCGCCAAAGTCAAGGCTTGTTTTACCGCCCTGTTCGCCTACTGCACGGAACGCACTGTCAAAGTCACCGCTGAATTCATGTGCTGCTGCCAGTTTTACAAAGTAGCTTGCATTATCAGTTGTCTGGCCTACACGTACGCCCAAGCGAGCGATGCAGCTGGTGAATGCATCCTGTGCAACATCCATATTCTTATTCTTGCCCCAGGCACTGAGATAGTCGCTTGTTGCAGCATAGTCCTTCGCAGCAATACGGCCTACAGTCAGTTCTAAGCTCGGATCAACATACAAACCGTTTTTGCATTCAAAACGTTTGCCATATTCTGCGCTCAGCGATGCGCCCCAGGTCTTGTAGTCGCCGCTCAGCTTATGACCATAAGCATTGCGTACATCGAATTCATTTTCCAGACGGGTATATTTAGCAATCAAATCCAGGTATTGACCGTCGTCGCCCTTCCAGGTGCCATACAGGCCGAGGCTCGTGCCCTTGAGGTCTGCGCGACCGCTGCCGTAGGTAGAATCGCCGTCGTTATACGACAGTGCTACGCCTGCCAGCCAGCCGTGGCCAATTTCTCTGTCATAGCCAACCTGATATGCGTTGTACTTCACGCTGAGGTCAGTGTTCTGACCGTCCATGCTGTACTTGCCGCCATAGTATTTTGCCCAGATGCCGCTTTCGCCCTCAGCAAGGCGCAGGTCGCCCATGCGCTTCATGAGGTCGTTGTTTTCTGCACGCCACATCAATGCGCTCGAAGCCATCGCCGTCTTAGCGCCCTTCATCATAGCCGTTTCTTTGTCGCCATAGATGACGCCTGGGTTCTTCTGACCGTCAGGCGTTACAATGGAGCCTTCCTTCAGGCTGCCCTTGCCGTCCTCTGCGGAGAAGTCTATGCTGCCGAGCTTGAGCGCTGCGAAGCTGGAGGTCAGGCCTTCGGCAATCTGTACATAGCCGTCGAGATTATTTTCTGCGCCTTCAATAGCACCTGTATAGGTCAGCTTGTCAGCCAGCTTATTCATAACCTTCGTAACCTCTTCGGCGTTGCTGGTATCGAGGCCGTCATTGTCGGTGCTCAAGGTGATGACGGAGCCTTCGGCTGCACTGCCGATGGTGATGTTGCCGCCGAGAACCTCATTATCATCATCAATATTATGCTTAAACGACACCAAAGTATTACCGGTATAATTGCTCAACGTAACATTTTTATCTACGTCCATAACTATAGTGCCACGTGAAGCTTCATCTTTACCACCTGTAAAATAATCAACTGCTATATCTGTATCTCCTTGATTATACCAAACAGCACCAGTGTCAATCGTCATAGACATATGATTTATTGCATAACTATCATTCTCTGCGTTAGAGCCTCCATGCCAGGTTGCCCCATTATGCATCCTTAATGTCAAGGCGCCTTTCGCATCACCACTCCAGTCAGCAGCATTGTCCATATAAATATTAACACCATATTTGGTAGTGCTATCATATGAAGTTTCATTATCTTTAGTAGAATGTTCTATAGCAGAGCCAATGGCATTACCTTTAATGTAAGAATTTTCTCCGTTCAATCCTACATTTATCTGATTGGCGTTTCCCGAACCATTATCAGCTGTCAGCTCACCATCAATTTGAACAATATTATCTCCTGCGCCAATCAAATTTCCATTTGAATCCTTTTGTGTATTTATATTGATGCGTGCTATATCTATTTTATTACGCCAATTGTCAGACCGTAATCTACCAATAATTTTTCCACCACCAATATCAACTAAACCAGATTCTACATTAATCGCATATGCGTTAACTGTATATGAAGTTCCGTCTGCTTCATTAACGATTTTATCAGGTGTATTAATATTAACTAATCCATCAATAATAACGCTGGAAGCATTTCCAGAATCACTTCTTTTTGTTTCTACATAAATTCCAGTAATCGCATCATCCTTAGGTGCTTGTATAGATAAAATCTTATTTTCTAGATTTTCACCGCCATTTTTTATATTGATACTACCACCAGCAGCTGCTAAAATGCCAGTTTTTTCACCACCGCTCTCTTCAAACTTTATATTAATAATTTCTGAATCATTAATTGTTACATTGCAATCTTTTTGTGCAGCAATACCAACATACTTTTTCGCATCCATCATCCAGTCAGAACTTGTAACATAAATATTTAACTTATTATTATTCATATTAATTTCCAAAGGATTGCTTACTGAAGATATAGGGGCACAGAATCTATAATAAGTAGTGTAACGTGATTTTACACTAGTTATTAATTGCTCATTTCCTGCACTTATAGTAACATCATTGTTGAAATTATAACAATTATTATCATCTATGATATTTGCATTAATATATTCTGTATCTTGTCCACTCTCGCCAGTAATTGGAGTGTTAAAGTTCAATCCAGAATCGTCGTTCACAACATTAGCTATACCATCAGAAGCATAATTTTCAAATGCTTGTAATATCTTCATTCTTGCCGCAGTTGTGGTAGCTGTATTTAAAAAACCTTGACCATTAGCTGAGCTATAAGAAATTTTACCTGTTTCCTTACTTACACTCGCAGAAGTAAGACCTTCTGCAATGGTTACAGTGCCATCCAAATTCCTTTCGCCTGTTGTATAGGCAGTGTAGTAAAGCTTATTAGCCAGCTTATCTAATACCTGATTGATTTGCGTAGTATTACCATTACTAATACCTGTATTATCTGTAATCAAATTGATAGTAGAACCTTTTTCTGCATTAGCAATAGTAAAGTTGCCACCCAAAATATTTGTTGCATCTTGTGCATCATGCTTATAGAACACCTTCATATTGCCTGCATAATTAGCAATGCTAACATTACCAGTATTATAACTTGCAGACTTACCATCAACAGTCTTAGTAAACGGAGTCATATATACCAAGCCCGCATTTTTAGCATTGCTGCTGCCAGTAAGACGTAACAAGGCTGTTGTATCTGCTTCATTATAGTTATACCATGCTGCATCATTAGTAATTTCTGCACTTACAGCATTATTCAAAGAGTAACCTTTCCATACTGTATTCTCATCAGTCATTTTTACATTAGTTGCAAAAGAAGCGTTACCTACCCATTTAGCACCGTCACCCATGAACAGGTTTACACTGCCATAATCGCCCGGAGTTTCGCCCCAGCCTGCGCCTTTAATATAGTTACCATTCCAATAAGAATCTTTAGTATTCAAGCCAACATTAATTATACCTTTGGTTCCCATACCACCAACAGTATTAAAATCGCCCAAAATCTGAACATCATTTTTTCCTGCATCAGTAGCCTTAGCATCTAAAGCATCTCCGTCCTTAACAACGTTTACATTAACAATGCCATAATTGCTGCTGACAAATTCACCATAAGCTCGGATAGCGCAGTTTTCTGCAAAACCATAGTTCAGGCCAGGATTTACACCTTTTTTAGTTGCAAAAATTTTGCCACCACCAATATCAATTGTAGAGGCAACCGCGCTCACTGCTTCAGACATTCCTTCCCCATCTGTAGTATCTGCATCAATATCAACAAGACCTTTTACATTGATATAAGAGCGAGTATCTTTTACTCCATTCATAGCTTTGACAACAGCACCATTAGTACTTTTATTAGTATAACCAGTTAGTTTAAGAACATTTTTATCGTTATTGACAATAATCTTACCGCCCCCATTAACAAATAAAGCTGCTGTTTGACCCTCACCATCACTATTAGCTTCAACAAACACTGAACCTTTACTATTAATGTTTACTACGCCTTTATTAATAGCCGTAATGCCAGTAGAATGAGAAGAGCCCTCTTCATCAACCTTCAAAGCATAGCTGCCCAAGTTAAGATTCAGAACTGTACCTTCGCCGCTTGCCGATACAGCAGAACCAATATTAGGAAGCCACGGACCGCCTGCAATCATGTTATCTTTAGCACTGATATTTACTGCAGAACTATAGCTTTTACTAGTAGTAACACCACTTTCTGCTACAATAGCTCCATCAGCAAATGCCACAGCTGCAAAGCTGCATCCCATTGCCACAGCAATACCAAAAGCTAATTTTCTTGATTTTTTAAAAGAATTAATTTTTGACATAATATTTCCCCCTTAAATTATCTTGGTGGTCTTCTAAATGAATAAATACGACGTCAAACTCCTTTCTTCAATCATACATATCCTTTTCCTGGCAACAACTATTGTTTCGCAAAAGAAAAAGCCTGGCATCACTCGTGTATCAGGCGCACCAAGGCGCACCGATTCCACAGTGAAACCAAGCCAATAGTCAAGTAATCACTAAGCTTTAACTGCAATCCGACTTTACGGTCTTCTATTTAGGTAAGCTTACGCTATTTCGCGTGTTAAAGTCTTTGGTAGCTATTTTATTTTTAAAATTCGTACTTAATTTATCTGTTTCAGTTATCTATTTTAAATCTTTTGATACTTAATCTCATTTATTTTATTGTAGCATACTATATTTTGTGTGTCAATACTATTTTACAAGCAGCAAAACAAGCTGCACCTGCAGCATTTTCTTCATAAGCAAAAACATAATTTACCAGTTTTGGGAACCGCTTATAATAATCGCCGTCCTCCGAATCAAACTCCAAATCTTCCATTGCCTTAACTGCAACATGATAATACCAGCTCTGAATATCCTTGCCGCGTTTGAAGCGCTGCCATAAGTCCTCGCCGTATTTAGCATCATCACGTGCAATCGCACGCATATTGCCCAGCTTATCTGCCAAAATCAGCTGCTGTTCACGCACATCAGCCTTTGCCAGGTGCGCCAAAGCCTGGCTTCCACCATAATTCCTGCTTTTTCCAAACAGCTTTAACCAAAATGCAGGCCAAATAAAACGTTACTTTATTCCCTAAGCTACATGCTATGTTTTCCCTTGCCATCTGTACACTTTCCGGCAAATCTTATTCTTCATCTTCTGCCAGCATACGATAGCCTACACCAAGCTCATTAACGATATAGCGCTTTTCTCCGGGTGTCACACCCATTTTTTTCCTGATATTTTTCATATTTACCTGTAGCTTTTTGACGCTCCCATAATCAGAATAACCCCATACTGCTTGGATTATGGCAGAATACGTCAGCACCTTTCCCGCATGGATGGAGAGGAAAGTCAAAATATTATATTCCGTCTGTGTCAGTTCGATTTCCTTTCCATCGACCAAAACCTGCCTTTTATCGTAATCAATCATCAAATCTTGAAATTGAAATTTACCGATGTGATTACCCTCGTTTTTCTCACTGTAACGATGACTGCGAAGCACTGCACGGATACGAGCCATCAGTTCCTCAGTTCCAAACGGCTTGGTAATGTAATCATTCGCGCCAAGGTCTAAGGCTTCCACCTTATCCATTTCGCCGGAACGGGCAGAAAGAACAATAATAGGAACAGTATCCGTTTCTCTAACATTCTGAATCAAGCTCAAGCCATCACGGTCCGGCAACCCGAGATCCAGAACAATAAGGTCCGGGCGATAAGAAGCGTACATCATCATTCCTAGCGCACATGTTTCTGCACAAATCACCTGATAATCACTTATTTCCAAGTTAGCTTTGATGAAACTGAGAATATTTGCTTCATCTTCTACGATTAGAATTTTGAATTTATTATTGCTCATCATCGCACCCTCTTGCCAAAGAAAAGCGGAATACAGCACCGCCGCCCTTCCGGTTTTCTACAAAAATCTCGCTGCCATGCGCCTTAATAATAGCAGCACAAACCGAAATACCGATACCCATATTGCTGCGCGTTCCGTCTATCGGTGCTGCAGACTTTTTATAGCATCCGGTAAAAATCTTATCCAAAATGTCCTCCGGAATGCCACACCCGTTGTCGGCAACTTCAAATACGGCCTTATCTCCTGCAAGGGAAACCGACAGCTTCAGCTCCGTCATACCCTTCGCATGAAACACGGCATTTTCCAAAAAGTTCAGCAACACCTGCTCTATGAGGATAGAATCCATAGGAATATCCACAAAGTCGGCCGGTATTTGCGTAATCACCTTCTGATTCGGGTGCTTCTTGGAGAACTTCATAAGCACGGAGTCAATCAGTTCATCCAAAACAATCGGCGTTTTCACAATCTTGACCTTGGCACCGTCGATTCTTGTAACAGCCAGCAGGTTTTCGACCATACGGATAAGCCATTCGCTATCCTCTTGAATTTCTCCCAACAGCTTTAGCTGCTGTCCTTCCGAAAGTGCATCCTTCTTGGAAATCAGCGTAGAAGCTGAGCCGTATATTGATGTAAGAGGCGTACGCAAATCATGAGAGATTGCCCGCAGCAGATTGCCCCGCATCCTCTCCTTTTCGCTTTCTGCCCGCAAATTCTCCTGATCACGTATCCTACTGTTCAACGTACTGGTGGAAACGGCAACGACCAACATAATTATAGCGGACAAGATGCTTTCTTCTACAAAAAAATCTAAAGTGTAATAGGGATAAGTAAAAGCGAAATTTACGGCAAATACACTTAAGAAAGCAGAAATAATACCATAGCAATACCCGTGCGTTTTCAGCGATATCAGAAAAACGCCGAATACAAAAATCATGGGAACTAGCGTTTGCGTTGTAAAGAGCTTCCGAATCAGAAGATTAATGGCAAAAGCGCCGAAAAAAACGCAGACTGAAAACAAAATATCTTCTTTTCGTTGTTGATGCTTCATAATGCTTCTCCTAATTATTTTTACAACTTCATTATACTTCACGAGCAAAAGCGCTTCAAGCTATATCACCGGATAATGTTGCTCCATACCCGTTTCTTTACCAAATCTACACCGAAAAAATGCTATGATAGGAACAAGCAAAGCAGTGTTCAATATACGGCTTTTACATTGTGTCAGCAACAAGCACAATGAATGTATAAACAGATTAACAAGAAGGTGTAGGTATGTCAGAAGAAATGATTAGCAGAAGATTTCAGCTTTCATCTTTTCAAATTATCATATTAGGTTTTGCAGGAGTCATCCTGCTTGGTGCATTACTGCTGATGCTGCCGATTGCTACGCAGGAAGGCTGCACAACTCCGTTTAACGAAGCGCTTTTTACCGCAACCTCCGCAGTTTGTGTAACCGGTCTTGTGATACATGATACCGGCAGCTACTGGTCGGCCTTCGGGCAGACAATCATTCTGACGCTGATACAGATTGGTGGTCTTGGTGTTGTCACTGTAGCGGCATTATTTGCACTTCTGTCCAGGCGAAAAATTTCTTTGATGCAGCGCACCACCCTTCAGGACGCAATATCAGCGCCAAATGTAGGCGGTATCGTCCGGCTTACGAAGTTTATCCTGTGGGGAACATTTTTGATTGAACTGATTGGTGCACTTGCCATGCTGCCGGTATTCTGCCGCGACTATGGATGGCATGGTATTTGGATGGCAGTCTTTCATTCTGTCTCGGCCTTCTGCAATGCAGGCTTTGATATTTTGGGAACCGCAAACAATCTGTATCCATCTCTTACCGGTTATGAGCAAAATCCAATAATGAATATAACTATTATGCTGCTTATCATAATTGGCGGTATCGGTTTTTTGACCTGGGAGGACATTTGTGAAAACAAGCTGCAGTTCCGACGCTACAGAATGCAAAGTAAAGTAATCCTTATCTCGACGGTTATCCTGATTGTCTTTCCGGCAATTTTTTTCTTCTTTGCTGATTTTGCTTCTCTCCCCATAGAAGCGCGGCTTCAAGCGTCCCTGTTCCAGTCGGTTACAACAAGAACAGCGGGCTTCAATACAGCAAATTTATCTGTTATGTCCGGCTCGTCGCAAGGCATCATGATTCTTCTGATGCTGATTGGCGGTTCACCAGGCTCAACTGCCGGTGGTATGAAAACGACAACCTTTGCTGTTCTGCTTGCCAACATTGTTGCGACCTATCGCCAGCAGGACAGTGCCCATTTTTTTGATCGCAGAGTCGATTGCAACGCTATCAAAACTGCCTCAACTATCCTCACCGTGTATATTACGCTGTTTTTCAGCGGAGGAATTTTTATCAGCGCCTATGAGAACCTGCCACTGTCATCCTGCTTATACGAAACAGCATCAGCATTGGGAACAGTCGGACTGACGTTGGGAATTACACCGCAGCTGCATGTACCCTCACAACTGATACTGATTTTACTTATGTATCTTGGCAGAGTAGGCAGCCTTACGCTCATGTACGCAGCATTATCTGGCAAAAAAGCAGTTAACTCAAAACTGCCGCTGGAAAAAATCACTATTGGCTAAACAAAAGGAGTGGATATCCTATGAAAAATATTTTACTGATCGGAGCAGGTCATTTCGGGCGGCATATCGCTATGCAGCTTTCACAATTAGGGCATCAGGTCATGGCAGTTGATACTGATGAGGAAAGAATTAACGATGTACTGCCGTTTGTCACCAAAGCACAAATCGGTGACAGCACCAATGCAGAGTTTTTACGTGCTCTCGGCATCAGGAATTTTGACGTTTGCTTCGTAACTATCAGCGGTAATTTTCAAAACTCGCTAGAAACTACTTCTCTTTTGAAAGAACTGGGAGCAAAATGTGTAGTATCTCGTGCTGAACGCGATGTCCAGGCAAAGTTTCTGCTTCGTAACGGTGCAGACAATGTAGTCTATCCTGAAAAGCAGATGGCTATATGGGCAGCCAAACGCTACACTGCAGACCATATTTTCGATTATATTGAGATTGACAAGCAGCACGCTATTTTTGAAGTAGAGGTGCCCAAAGCATGGGTTGGTAAAAGTATCGGTATGTTGGAGGTCCGCAAAAAGTTTGGCATCAATATTCTTGGCATAAAACGTTTGGGAAAAACTGACGTCTCAATTACGCCCGATACCATATTATCCGACGATATAACAATGCTGGCATTAGGCGAGTATAACGCACTGCAAAAGTGTTTCCGTATATAAGCAGGCTGTGCAACATTTATTAAGCACAGAATATTTAAGGCAGCAAAAAGGCTGACGCCTTGCGTAAATGCACAGCGTCAGCCTTTTTATATTCTCATCAACTCTTTTATTTCAATAATACCTTTATACCGAAATCGTTCTCTACCCTAACGCAACATCCAGCACCATCATAACACTAAATCCCACGGCAAAGAAAATCGTGCCGATATTGGAATGCTCTCCCTGCGACATTTGAGGAATCAGTTCCTCTACAACAACATAAAGCATTGCACCGGCAGCAAAGCTCAAAAGATACGGCAGCACCGGTATTACAAGTTGGGCAGCAAGTATCGTCAGCACCGCACCGATTGGTTCCACAACACCGGAAAGCACACCGCCCCAAAATGCTCTGTTCTTACTCTCTCCCTCTGCGCGAAGCGGCATAGAAATAATCGCACCCTCCGGAAAGTTTTGAATAGCAATACCGATGGACAAGGCAAGCGCCCCTGCCGCCGTGATTGGCGTATTCCCCGCCAGAAAGCCGGCATACATAACACCAACTGCCATTCCCTCAGGTATGTTATGCAGCGTGACTGCCAAAACCATCATCGCAGTGCGGCTCAAATTGCTCTTGGGGCCCTCAGTCTGCTCACTTCCCACATGCAGATGGGGAATCAAGTGGTCAAGCAGGAGCAAAAACAATATACCAATCCAAAAGCCGATAAACGCAGGGAGAAAGGACAGCCTTCCCATGCTTTCGGATTGCTCGATAGCAGGAATCAGCAGGCTCCAGATTGATGCTGCAACCATTACACCGGCAGCAAAGCCCGCAAGCGAGCGCTGCACCATATCGCTAAGCGATTTTTTCATAAAGAACACGCACGCCGAACCGAGTGTTGTTCCGATAAAAGGTATCAGTATGCCGATAAAAGTCTCCATTACTTCACCATCCTCGTATAAAAAATTTGTTTCTTGTCAACTTAATTATACTACAACGGTAGGAATTATGATACCCAAAGCGGAGATTTCTTTGGAGTTATATCACCTGCTTTTATGCGGCGGAGTTAATCTATCCTCCTTATACCAAGCAGCAAGAAATCAATGCGCACCTTTTTTTCCACGATTACCTCGTTATTATATGTTATACTTTGTTCATCGGTTGAACACCGACACGTTCCTTGAAAACTGTTTTGACAAATATATCGTATAACTCGGTGCACTAAAGGGTTGTCAACCCCTCCGAGAATACCGGAAGCTGTGACCAGGCTGCCTGCGGGATACTGCGGCAGTGAGGTTTCTGTTGCTCCGCGAGGACTGACAGAGAAGCCCAAAAGGCAACACAGAACGGTATGTGCGGATCTTGGTGCCGATTAAAGCACAAAGGATTCTGGCAGCGACAATAGACGCTAGCTCGAAAGGCTAGAAAAATCCGTGAAACCTGCAGCAGGGATGCTGCAGCGAACTTAGCGGAAACTCCGAAGCAAGCTGTTGGTAGTGAAGCGGAGAAATCCGTGTATAACAGAATTCTGAGGTAAAAGTAGCTCAATACCAGAGTGTTGCTAGTTCTCGAAACTAGCTGGCTCAATTATCTGAAAGATGGGTGAAATTTGTGGGTAGCCATTCCCGCGGCAGGTAAAAGGGGCAGGAAGCTCAGGGTCGCTCCCGAAGGCTCAGACCTGTCTTCTGCGTGGCTGAAGAAATCGGAAACCGTAGATTACGTAAGGCGAAGGTCTATATGATATATTTATCAAAGCGGTTTGTCAAGTGGACATAACAAAAGGCAGCTATCAGCAAGCTTCATGCTTGTGTAATAGCTGCCTTTTTTGTTGGCACGAAAAACTTTAAACAGAATATCATTATACAATGAGCATTTAAATTTAAACACAAAAAAACTGATTGACTTCTGCAAGTTCAATCAGCATTTTCATTCTATATATTGTTCCAACATAATTTATGTTGGTGCCGCGGACCGGAATCGAACCGGTACGGGTATCACTACCCGAGGGATTTTAAGTCCCTTGCGTCTGCCAGTTCCGCCACCGCGGCAGACATAACTAATTAACACCTTTTAAGAAATAAAAATGGAGGCGACACCCAGAATCGAACTGGGGATAAAGGTTTTGCAGACCTCTGCCTTACCGCTTGGCTATGTCGCCTTAAAAGGTGGAGCGGAAAACGAGATTCGAACTCGCGACCCCCTCCTTGGCAAGGAGGTGCTCTACCACTGAGCTATTTCCGCAATATGGTGCCTCAGCACAGAATCGAACTGTGGACACAAGGATTTTCAGTCCTTTGCTCTACCAACTGAGCTACCGAGGCATGATTGGCGACCCGGATGGGACTCGAACCCACGACCTCCGCCGTGACAGGGCGGCATTCTAACCAACTGAACCACCGGGCCAATCAACTACGAATTATATTATACAGGCTTGAGCCTATTTTGTCAACATCTTTTTATACTTTTTTTAAATCGTCCAATGCAGCCATCAATTTTTCCTCTATATGCACCTGCAAAGCCTGCAGCTTATCCTCCGCCAGCACGTTGCCAAGCACGTCAAAAGCGTCTGTGGTCAATGGCAGATGATTCTTGCGCATTTCCGCAAACAGCTCATCACGGAAAATATTATAGGAAAAGTATATCTGATTGCCATGCTTAAAATCAGTATAATCCAAAAAGATAAAGGAACCATTGATATAAGGCAAGGGATTATCAGGCGTAATATACAGCTCATAATCGCCTACTTGATTCGGCAGCGAGCGCCAGTAGTCCCACTGCTCAAAATGCAGCGCTTTCGCTTCATACGGCAGCGTATGCACGGTTTTCTTATCCATGCTGGCCAAAATATCCGGCAGGCTCTTGCGCATCATGTCGGCAAAGTGCTCGCGGTCACGGCAAAAGAAACGTACATCACGGAACGTGTGCAAGCCAACGGTTTTTACCGGTACATAGTCAAAGGTTTCTTTTGTGTAAGTCAAATCAAGACGACAGTGCGACGCTTCGTGCACATAGGCTGCAATATTCAAAATCTGTCCGTCGATGCCGGAGCCCGGCACAAAGGTATAATCACCGATTGCAGCAGGCAGATTGCGCACAAAGTCCCAATCCTTAAGTCCTGCCTCTATTTCTTTGATATCAGGCTGTCCCATCTCAACCTCCGCACTTTTCCAACAGCTTGCCGATTTTACTGTAAATCCTTACTGCATTGTTATAAAATACATCCTCGTGATAGCATTCGGGAACAACATGGCTGAGCATCCAGATATACAGAGGAATATTTACAAGCGGCCAGTCGCTGCCATACATAATTTTTTCATAATCGCCAAGATAATTCAGCCAGGTATGCAGCTGACGCAAAAATCCACGCTGTCTTTCGAGCAGCATCAGCGGTTTAGGATTGCCCTCCACCAGACCGGAAAGGTCAATACATACGTTGGCATTCTTGCAGGCCACCTCTGCCGCATCGGCGAACCATGGGCAACCACAGTGCGCTATGACAAAGGTAACATCAGGAAATGCCACTGCTGCTTCATCAACAGTCAGCGGATGCGAATATTTCAAAAGACCGCTGGGCCAGGCAGTATCGCCTGTGTGAATTGCTACGGGCACATTATAGGCACGCGCCAGTTCAAACAGCGGCCAATGCCTTTTATCGTTGACATAGACAGCGTTATAACCGGGATAGAGCTTAATGCCCAGACAATGCGGGTCCTTAATAAAGCGTTCAAATTCCTGCGCCGTTTTTTCCGCATTTGCTTCGGTAATAGCCTCGCTGTTTACACCCATGCAATAGCCAATGTTCTGCGGCTGATTGTAATGCGCCTCGTCAAAAGGCGCTGCAAGGTCAATCATACGCGGTGTAACACCACCGTATTTCGAAGACGTATAATTAGTGTTGCCCATAGCTACGGAAAAAACGATATTGTTTTCTTCGCATATTTTCTGCCAGCAGGCCGCTGTATTTTCATAACCTGCATTGGCTGCAACCTGCACAAAACCATCAACATTGTAATAATGCATATGGGCATCAATAATCTTCATTTGTAACCCCTCTTTATTTTAAAACACGTATCGTTATTCTTCTCCCTCTTTAGGCAGAATGATATTTAACACCATAGCCACGATAAAAACTACGGCTACACAGTTTTCTGCAAAAACATTCTTAATCAGGTCCGGGAAAATCTTAAAAATTGCCGGTGTCTGAGTAAAGCCGATACCGATGCTGAGTGCCAGAGAAGCAATCGTTACATTACGGGAATTGTAGCCGCAGTTGGCAGTCATCTGCACGCCGCTGACTACGATAGAACCGAACATCATCAAGGTGCAACCGCATATTGTTTTTCGCTCATTACGCTTCCTCATGTCTGAACACTACTGTGTTGGTTTTGGCATCCATCTTATCAATAATAGCTAAGGAATGCAGGTTGTAGCCGGCTTTGCGCAGCTTGTCGCCGCCGCCCTGGAAGCCTTTTTCTACAGCAACGCCAACGCCTTCAACAGTAGCGCCGGACTGACGTACAATATCGATAAGTCCTTCCAATGCACAACCGTTAGCCAGAAAGTCATCAATAATCAGCACATGGTCTGTTTTGGACAGGAATCTTTTGGAAACAACAACGTCGTTTGTTTTGCTATGGGTATAGGAATAAATTTGAGTGAAGTAAACATCCTTATCCATATTGCTGCCGCTGGATTTCTTGGCAAACACTACCGGAACGCCAAAATACATTGCCGCAACGCAGGCAATACCGATACCAGAGGCTTCAATAGTCAGGATTTTAGTAATATTCCTGTCTGCAAACAAGCGCTTTAATTCTTTACCAAGCTCCGCAACAAACGGCACATCAATCTGATGATTTAAAAAGCTGTCAACCTTCAGGACATTACCGCTTTTGATAACACCGTCATTAACAATTTTTTCTTCCAATAATTTCATCGTCAAGCCCTCCATAAATTGTTTTTTAACTGCTGCTACGAACATGTCAGCAATAAATTTGTTTTTTAAGTATAAAGATTATTTTATCACACTGACAATATATGGTAAAGTGATTTCCTGCTTCTACAGAGATATTTTTGCCTTAATCAACTGCCAGCTCTATTTCGCTGCCTGTCCCCTGTTGGCCGCGTTTTTTCCTGACGAGAATTTTTTTGTCAATCATTTCCTGCAAATCATGTACATGCGAAATTATGCCTACAAGGCGATGGCCTTCACTGAGGCCCTGCAGCGTAGCAATAGCCTGCTGCAGACTGCTGTCATCCAGCGAGCCGAAGCCTTCGTCGACAAACATCGTATCCAGCTGAATGCCGCCTGCGCAGGACTGCACCTCATCCGCCAGCCCCAGCGCCAACGCCAGCGATGCCATAAAGGATTCGCCGCCGCTCAAGGTTTTGACGCTACGCAGATTACCGCTGTAGTAATCCTTGACCTCCAAATCGAGGCCTGTTTTGCTGTTGCCCGTCTTGCTGTCCGCATCCTGCATTTTGTCACGGCACAGCTCGTACTGGCCGCGGCTCATGTGCAGCAGCCTTACATTGGCGCGCTGCAGAATTTTATCGAAGTAGTGCATCTGCACATAGGTTTCCAGATTAACGCGTTTTTTGCCTGTCAAGGTTCCGTTCAGCGTTGCTGAAAGGCTGTTGATAAGGCTGTATTCCGCTTCACAGGCTGTCCTGCGCGCTTCGTAGCCGCTGACCTCCTGTTTAATCCGCTGATTATTCTTGATTGCGGCATAGAGCCGTTTATCCTGCAGCTCCAGCTCACGCTGCTGCACCAGCAGCTTTTCATGCTCCTGCTGCAGCTCCTGTTCATCAACATCCGTCAACAGCTCATTCTGCTCGGCGAGCTGCTTTTTCAGCTCCTGCAGTTGTCCTTCGGCACCTGCCAGCTGCTGCCTTAAGTTTTGTGCCGCAGCCTCCGCCTGCTTGTCGGCAGCCTTCTGCTGCTCCAAAGTTTTCGCCAGCTTACGGTATTGCTCCACCTTTTCCTGCAAAAAGCCCATCTTCAGGCGCAGGGCCGTAATCTTATTGTTAACATCCTTCAGCTCTGCCTGCGCTCTTTCGGCAATCAGCTTCAAATCATCACAGCCAAGCAGCTCCACGCCCTTGCCTAGCAGCAAGGTTTTGTCCAGCTCCAGATGTTCCTTTAAAGCCTTGCCTTCACCTATAAGACCATCCCTTATCTTCTGAGCAGCCTCAGCTTTAGCGCGCGCCTGCTCAACATCATTTTCGGTAGGTGCGTCCTGCGCCAGCTGCACAGGCTGCGGATGCTCGCAGGAACCGCAAACCGGGCAGGGCTTGCCGGGCTTCAGCTTATCGTGTGCCAAAAGTCCCGCCTGCGCGCCCAAAAATCTGTCAAAGCAAGCGTCGCTCAGCTCATTAAAATGATTGAAATTATCACAGGCCTGCTTATACTCCTGACGCTTCTGCAGAAGTGCAACCTCCTGACTTTGGTAACGCTGCTGCATTTCCTGTAATTGCCGCAGCTCTCTTTGGCGTGCAGACAGCTGCTGCCTTTCTGTTTGCATCTGTGCCAGCTCCACCTCGCCCTTTTGCGCTTCATTGACCTCTGCCTCAAGCTTTTGCAGAGCCTCCTGTCTTTGCACTGCTGCAGCTGCTTCCTGCTCCAGTTGCTTTTGCATGCCTGCTATTCTCACTTCTGTCGTCTGCATATATTTTTCAAGCTGCTGCTTTTTATCAATAGCGCTCAGGCTGTCCTGCAGCGCAGTCAGATTTTTCGTCACAATAGCCGCCGCTGCCGCCACCTGCTGCTGTTCCTTTTCGTCAAGAGCAATAATTGTGTCAACCAAGGCCAGTACTTCTTCAACACAACCCTCGTAATGACGCAAAGCAAAGCTCTGCAGCTGCTCCGTATATGCGGGATAAATGCAGCTGATGCCGCTTAAAGCCTGCTCGCTTCGGCGCTGCTGCTCGGCAAATTCATTACGCTTAGCCGCAGCATCCTGCTTCAGCTTATCCTGCAGCTGCTGGAAGAAGTATGTATGAAATAAATCACGGAAGATTTTACTGCGCTCATCCGTATTGGTATCCAAAAATTTGCGGAACTGTCCCTGAGCAATCATCGTAATCTGCGTAAACTGCTTGTGATTAAGCCCCAAAAGCTCCACAATACTCTTGTCTACATCAGACATTCTCGTTACCGGCACGCGGCCATCGGGATAGTACAGCTCGGCGCCGACCTTTTCCTTCGTCATACCGGTGCCGCGCTTCGCCGGACGGCGATACTCCGGGTTACGTTTTACCCTGTAGCACTTGCCGCGGAAGGAAAACTCCAGCTCCACAAACGTCGGCGTATCGGCATCCGCATATTGGCTGCGCAGCATGTTGGCATCACGCACACCGCCGCTCGTCTGTCCGTACAGGGCATAGGAAACAGCATCGAAAATTACGGTTTTGCCGGCACCTGTATCGCCGGTAATCAGATACAGCCCCTGCTCTCCGAGCTTGGAAAAATCTATAACGGTTTGGCCTGCATACGGACCAAACGCACTCATAACCAGCTTCAGCGGTCTCATAATACGTCACCTCCCATTTCCGAAAGCAAATTAGTAAGATACTGCTTCTGCTCCTCGCTCAGTTTCTGATTGTTCTGCAGACGATAGAAATCATCGATAAGCTCCAACGGTGTTTTCTCTGCTAAATCTTCCGTTATTTCCAGTTCTGCATTCGCCTGCGTGCGCTTATTGTCATAATCAAGCTGCAGCAAATTCTTATATACAGTCTGCAGGCGTTGCATAGCATTAGTTACATCGTTTTCATCCGTAAGCGTCAGATAATAAAAATCCTGCAGGAAGCCATTTTCATCCATCGGAAACATGGCATAATTCGGTCTTGCCATTAAATTCTCAAAGGTATCCTTTAAATAGCGCACCTCACGCAAAGGCGTCAGCGGCAGCTGCGTAACCTTCATATTGCCTTTTTCGGCAAGCTCCACCAGCGTCACGGATTTTTGCTGCTGCCATTCGCTAAAGGAATATTTCAGCGGTGTACCGCAATAGCGGATGCGCTCATTACCGCCGACGTTTTGAGGATTATGGATATGCCCCAAAGCCACATAATCAAAAGCAGTAAAAACCTCCGCACCGATATTATCCAATCCGCCAACATTAACGGCCTCGCTGCCTGCGGTAACGGCACCGGTAACAAACTGATGCGCAACAAGCACATTGCGCTCGTTCTGTGCCAACTGCAACTGCGACACAGCATATTTCACCGCATCGTGATAGCATGTAATCTCCGCTGCAGCCTCCTCCGGTGCCCAATGCTTCACAACAGCAGGCTTCAAAAAAGGCAACAGGAAAATATTCACCTTGCCGAATTCATCCTCCAGCACAAGCTGCTGCTCCTCACCGTTGTAGCTGCCCGCAAAGTGAATGCCGCTGCCGCTCATCAGCTGCGCGCCGAACGCCAAGCGCTCTGCCGAATCATGGTTGCCGCTGATGATGCACACAGGCACCTTAAGCTCCGCCAGCTGATTGAGAAAATCATCAAACAAAACGACAGCTTCTGTCGGCGGCACCGGTTTATCATAAATATCTCCGGCAAGCAGTACACAATCAGGCTGCTCAGCACAAATTATCTGTACAATCTGTTGTAAAATATATTTTTGGTCCTCATAAAGAGAAAATTCATTGAGTTTTTTTCCTAAATGCAAATCCGACAAATGTAAAAGCTTCATGCTATCACTCCCTGTCACGAATATTTATTCACTGTTATTTAATCGTTGTATTATCTTGATTTTATCATGCTAAAGCATATGCGTCAATCTATACTTCAAACAAACGTTGCCGTTCCTCCAAAACTTTCTGGAAAAAATTTCTACTTTTTTTCAAAAAAGTACTTGACCAACTGCTATCTATCTGCTATAATCGTTATTGTTCTGATGAGCGTGCTCAAAAAGAACTGCTACTCCGGGATGGTGTAATGGTAGCACAAGTGACTCTGGATCATTCGGTCTGGGTTCGAGTCCTAGTCCCGGAGCCAAATGGCGCTATGGTCAAGCGGCTAAGACGTCGCCCTCTCAAGGCGAAATCAAGGGTTCGATTCCCTTTAGCGCTACCAGAAGTTAACGCTGATGCTTATGCATCAGCGTTTTTTATTGTGTAAATCCAGAAAAATAAAGCCTAATGAGTTCACATCATTTGCGTAACTCATTAGGCCTTTACTATTCTTTCGCGATATTTTATCTTTTAAAAATAAATTCTCCTAAATCATCTTCGACACAAACCCGAACCTGTTGCGCTATATCCTCAGCCAGCTTAAGATTCATACCGAGCTTCTTCGCAACTTCCATAATATCCTTCATGCCAGGATTTTTGCCATTACCATCAACCGTTGTAGCATGCTCTCCGCCTATAGAATAACTATACGTCAAATCATAGGCAGGTGATAAAATCCATTTTTTCTCATCATCTGAATATATAAACGAAAAGTTTTTGGAATGATCATCACGGTTATGCGCAAAAACATTAAAGCACATTAACCTAAACAGCTTTTCCAGCTCCTGATAGTCCTTCGTCAACGTCAAAGTTAACTTTCCCAGTATAACATAATCAAGATTAGGAATCCTGTGTGACGTTTCCAGGAGAGCACTTACCGAAACCATATGAATTCTTTTTTCACCTTCAGAAGTTTTCACACGATCAAATCTTTTGGTGCCAAAGTAACCCTCACAACGCGCTGAAGGAAATAAACGCGTTTCCGACATATTTATCCCACATTTTCCAGCACAAAGAGAATACTTGTACTCCTGTAAACCTATATCAGGTTTATCTATAGAAGCAGGAAACTTGATAATCCAATCTTCTCCATCAACCTCTGTAAGTATTTTAGGTCTTGCACCACCGGAAGATCCGCCTAAAGAAAACAGTTCATCAATATTATCATTATACTCAGAAGACAGTATCAAACTACACTCTTCAGCCAGCTTATCCAAATCAGCAAAACCGCTTCTCTCAGAAATATTATACTCAGGCTCATAAACCAAAGCGCCCATACCTGATGCGCCGACAATCGCCAAACGCTCAAGATTACCTACACTATGGGGATTTATTTTATTTTTCAGTAACAAACGATCCAGCAGCAGTCTGCCCCATCCATCAGGCAAGCTATCTGCAAAAACGCCAAATAAACCATCAAAAGGCTCTTGCTTAGCAATAAAAGGCTCTTCTCTTAAAGGCAACGAAAAAGGACTTATAGAAAACCCATTCCTCAACCATTCCGGATCATAAGCAAAGGCGGTCAGATAACGCTGATACCTAATTATTGAACCTACCACCTTACCATTATAAGATACCTTAATCTTGTTGATTTCTTTCATTTTCTATCTCCTCAAGTGACATATAAGGAACGTTGCTGAAAAGCTGCTTCAGTTCTTGTTCAACATTCAATGCGATAGCAATTTTAGTCAGAGATAATAAGGAAATTTCACCTGTACTCTCAAAGCGCTTCACAGATCCTAAGCTTACTCCTGATTTCTCACTTAATCTAACCTGCGAAATTTTGCGCCGTTTACGTACAGTACGAACGCGAGCTGCAATTCCTTTGTTAATCTCATCTGGGGTAGCTTCCAAAAAATCAAACATATCCATAGCTAATATTTTATCCTAAAAGTGTTGTTTTTGCAAGCTTCAGCTAATATATTATCTATTGTTACTGACAGTAAAATACAAATTGCTTGTCACGAATTATATATATTTTTCGTGACATTATAAAAATCATATACTCTGCAAACTGATTGACTCGTTCATCAGTCACACACTGAGCTTGAAGATGCTGAGCAACCGCCAACAAGCAATTATTGCCGACGCAACTGCTTATTACAATCTACGCATAACAAACCCTGGCGCAGCATCATCCCACAAAAGCTCCAGCTGCAAATCCGTGCAATATTTTCTCTGCATGCCGAAGGTTGCTTCCGGAGGCATATATTCATATTGGCTGAGCAGAATAAAACGTCCGCTGCCATCCGTGTTAATCTTGGTTACAATCTGCCGCCATTGGTCAATGGCATAGCCGTTTTTCGCCAAATCTTCCAAGGTTACATAGGTCACCCATTGTCCGTTTTCCTTACCGATAAGCCAATAACCGCAGTTCTGCTCATGAGCGCCGATAGTAGCATTTATTTCAAAAAATATTTTTTCGGGATTAGCGGTAAAAACATCCCGCACCCTATAGCCAACCATTCCATTCTCCGCAGGAACAAAGGTCTTATAAACATCTTTGGTATTTTTGTTCATCAGCTGCAGAGTGCCGTCATCGGCAAGGAAGAATTGCACGCCTTCTTCCTCATCACTGATTGCTAGCTCTCTGCTGTTCATATAAAGAAATGTTCCGTCATCAGCAGTCAGGAATTCCGCTGCCCGAACCTTGGGTGCATCTGTAAGCAAGCACACGATGCAAAGTAAAAATAAGGCTAAGCAGGAAAACAATTTCTTAGCAATACACATATTCATCAACCTCCTAAATTAGATTCATCAATCCTGTCATTATAATTATAGCAACAAGAAGCTCTTTTTCCCCCACCCCAAAGCATGATTTTGGGTGGGACGGAAGAAATTTTCTTGTGCTAACAAGCAAATTTTCCAAAGCTCAAATTAAAACGCTGCAGCCTGCTCCCGTACTCAGGAGCATAGCTGCAGCTTTTGCTTTTATTCTATTGTTATAACAGAACTGCTCTCTTGTGCTTTACACCAGCTCTTCTCTGGACTCATGAATCTTCTTCAAAAGCTCCTTACCGGCAATACCCGGTCTTGTCATTTCCGCAGGAGCAAGGATAACATCCAAATCCTCTTTGCTCAGCACCTTGCGTTCAATGAGCAGGTCCTTAATGTTTCTGTTGGTTGCCAACGCCTCCTTCGCCAAAACGGAGCAGGTTTCGTAGCCGATATGCGGCAGCAACGCCGTAACAATGCCCACGCTCTTATCCAGCCATTCCGCGCATTGGGCACGGTTAGCCTTAATTCCGTCTACGCAGCGGGTGCGCAGAGTATTAACGGCATTGGTCAGGAAACGCAAGGAATTGAAAATATTGTAGGCCATAACAGGCTCCATAACATTAAGCTGGAACTGGCCGTTTTCTACGCCGAAGGCCACAGCCAAATCGTTGGCAATTACCTGATAGCAGGTCTGATCCACTACCTCGGGGATAACGGGGTTTACCTTACCCGGCATGATGGAGGAACCGGGCTGACGTGGCGGCAGCGTAATTTCGCAGAAGCCTGCTCTCGGACCGGAGGCCATCAGACGCAGGTCATTGGAAATTTTAATCAGCGAAAGTGCCGATGTTTTCAAACTGGAGGATAAATCGGTGAAGATATCCGTGTTACTGGTAGCATCAACAAGATTGTCCGCGGTAGTGAAGCTCTCGCCGGTAACCAGTGTAAGCTGTTCGCAAACCTCTTTGATATATTCGGGATCGGCATTCAGGCCGGTGCCGACTGCTGTTGCACCCATATTCATGGTGTGCAGCAGTTCACAGCTACGGCGAATGTAGTTACTGCGTCTGCGCATGGAGGAAGCAAAGGCTTTGAACTCCAGGCCTAAGGTAATAGGCACAGCATCCTGTAAATGGGTACGGCCGATTTTCAGCACATCCTTGAATTCCTCGCCTTTCTTATCAAAGGAATCTGCAAGGTTTTCCAAGGCAATAATAAGCTGTTCGGCGCGCATCAGAGCGCAGACACGGATGGATGTAGGAATAACATCGTTAGTGGACTGCGACATATTGGCATGGTTATTAGGGCTGATATAATTATAATCGCCGCGCGGACGACCGAGAATTTCCAAAGCACGGTTACAGATTACTTCGTTCGTATTCATATTGAAGGATGTTCCGGCACCGCCCTGAATCGGATCGGTCGGGAACTGGTCATTCAGCTTGCCGCTGATAATATCATCGCAGGCCTGCACCATAGCATTGCCGATTTTTTCATCCAAAAGACCGATTTTCATATTGGCCAAGGCCGCAGCCTTTTTTACCATGCCCAAGGCTTTGATAAAAAGCGGATCGGCAGTATAGCCTGTAATCTGGAAGTTTTCCATGGCACGCATGGTCTGTACACCATAATATGCATTATCAGGAATTTCTAATTCACCTAAAAAGTCGTGTTCTTTACGCATAATACATTTGCCTCCTTCTCCAAAAGCGTGTAAAAGCTGCTTTTAATCGAAATCTGTATTATGTATACATAATACATTCAAGCCACCATTCTGTCAAGCATATTATTGCGAATTTTGAGAAATTTACTTACAAAAAAGAACTGCCTTAAGACGCTAAGCTTAAGGCAGCTCAAAATAATCTGCTTTAGATAAAATCTACCACACCATTCTCCAGATGGTACATGGCACCGATAACGCGCAAGCCTTCCTGATGCTCAACCTTTTGAATCTCCAGGCTTGCTTCGATTTCCGCTTCACAGCTTTTGACATTCAGGCAGGCTGCCTTATACGGGTCGCACTCGTCGCCAATCGCTGCTTTAATTTTATCCGTAATAAATTTGATATAGCCCTCCGGATTATGATTGATTGCAGCATGCACCGCACCGCAATGCGTATGCCCCATAACAACAATCAACGGTGCGCCCAGATGACTGGCAGCGTATTCAATACTGCCCAGCTGATGCTCATCAATCACATTACCGGCAATACGGATAACAAACAGCTCGCCGATGCCTGTCATAAAAATATTCTCCGGAATTACGCGAGAATCAGAGCAGGTAATAATAATCGCATACGGCTTCTGACCGTTAACCAAGGTATCTGTTCTCTTTGCCTGCGAAATGTCCTCGCTGTTGACCTTGGCATCAATATATCTGGCGTTGCCTGCTTTTAATTTTTCTAAGGCCTTTGCCGGTGTTGTTGTTATATGCTTAATCATAAAATCGCCCCTCTTAGAACATACTTTGCAAAAAAAATCATTCGGTAATCGCTATCTTGATAACTCCGTCTAATCTGTTTTCGAAAATGCGGTAAGCTTCCTCGATATCCGCCAGCTTGAAGCGATGCGTAATCAGCGGCGTGGTATCAAATTTGCCTTCTTCAATCAGGCGCAGAATCTCCGCACAGTCGCAGCCATCCACGCCACCGGTTTTGAAAATAAGATTCTTGCCGTACATATCGGGCAAAGGCAGGCTCTGCGCTTCATCATAAAGTGCCACAACCGTTACGATAGCATTCGGACGCGCGCATTTCCACGCGAGCTGGAAGGTGTCGCGACCGCCGGCAACCTCCAGCACAACGTCCGCACCGCCATGGTCGGAATGCTCCTTAACAAACGCTTCGCATTCCTCAGGCTCGCAAAGCAGTACATCGGGATAATGCTTGCTGACAAACTCCGCTCTGGCAGCATCTTTCTCGCAGATGATGATACGCTTCGGCCGCTTCAGCATAACGCACAGCAGGGTGCAGATACCCGTCGGACCTGCACCGATAATCAGCACGGTATCCTCCTCGGTGATTTCCGAAATACGTGTTGCCCAAAAGCCGGTAGCAAGAATATCGCCCACAAAAAGCGCTTGCTCATCGGTAACGCTGTCAGGAATTTTGTTCAGGCCCTGGTCAGCGTAAGGTACACGCACAAATTCCGCCTGTCCGCCGTCAATGCGGCAGCCAAGTGCCCAGCCTCCATGAGGATCGGTGCAATTATTGACAAAGCCCTTCTTGCAGAAGAAGCATTCGCCGCAGAACGTTTCTACGTTCACTGTCACACGGTCACCGGGCTTAACGGTTTTTACGTCAGCGCCGACCGCTTCTACCACACCAACCATTTCATGGCCCACGGTAATTCCAGGCACAGCACGCGGTACAGAGCCATGCTTGATATGCAAGTCACTGGTACAGATGCTTCCCAAGGTTATGCGCACGAGAGCATCACGCGCAGAAACAAGCTGCGGCTTGGCCTTTTCCTGCAGAGCAAACTTACCGTGTTCAATATAAGTTAATGCTTTCATAAATTTGCAGACCTTCTTTCTCTATTTTTTGCTTCACTGAAGCTCATATCGCTTCCCTCATTATATCATAATATTGACGCTGTGGATAATGACATAAGCAACATGTCACGCAATACTATCTTCGCTGTTAAATTCAATAAGCTTTCTGAATAAAGAAATCACAACTTTTTCGCTGATAAAAACACCGGAATGTGTTAAAATATTAGTTAGATTTTTTAGGAGGCCTTATTCATAATGCATCAATATCTCTTTTTTATCGGCGATTTTCCCATACGCATGTATGGTCTGATGCTCTGTACAGCAATTTTTCTGGCCACCGGCACTGCCTACTTTTTAGCTAAGCAGGACGGCCGCTGGCACGAGCACATTTTAGACATCGGCATCTACGGCGGCTTTGCCGGTCTCATCGGCGGCAGGCTGTGGGATGTTTTCTTCTTCGACTGGGATTACTACAGCCATCATCTGTTGGAAATCCCCTTCGTCTGGCAGGGTGGTATGGCCGTGCAAGGCGGTATGCTGGCAGGCATTGCGGCAGGCATAGTTTACTGCAAAATGAATGACATCGACTGGGTAGCCTTAGCGGATATCATTTCGCCCTCTCTGCTTATCGGCCAATCCATCGGACGCATGGCCAATCTGCTCAACGGCGATGCCTTCGGCACACCTACCGGTGGCAGCTTCGGTATTCTGTACCCGGAAGGCACACTGGCCTACAAAACCTACGGCCCCGTACCCCTGTGGCCGGCAGAGGTTTGGGAAGGTCAGCTGGACATCGTCATTTTTGCCCTGCTGCTTTTATTCCGCACTACAAAGCATGCACGCGGTCAGGCTTTATGTATGTACGCCATGCTTTATTCCGTAGTCCGCTTCTTTTTGGAAATGCTGCGCGGTGACTACGCCGAGCCCTGGATGTTCGGACTGAAGTCCGCTCAGGCAACCAGCTTAGGCTTCTTCCTCGTTGCCTTAGGCTTCTTCATTTACTGCGGCTGGCTGGAAAAACATCAGCCTGCTGCCAAAGAAAAAGCTGTCGGCAAAAAATCTAAAAAATAATTGCAAAAAAGTGTTGACAAGAAGCGTACTTTTCGCTATAATATCATTGTTGCTTGAAACAACAGCAACGCTGATGTGACTCTGTAGCTCAGTTGGATAGAGCGTTTGACTACGAATCAAAAGGTCGCAGGTTCGAATCCTGCCAGGGCCACCACTTGAAATTAAACTCTGTAACTTCGGTTACAGAGTTTTTTGTTTTTGCGGATAAAATATATTCTTCCGCTAACCGGTACTCCCCCGCTTGTTAGCACCACCATTCAGTCTTATAATAATGATATATAATCAAAACCGTGAGGTAACTTTATGAACGTAAAATATTCTAAAATAGCCTGCATCATCCTGGCGTCCGGCGTAGGCCGCCGCTTCGGCGCCAACAAGCTGCTGACAGCCATCGACGGAGCGCCCATGCTGCAGCACATCCTTGATATCAGCCAAGGACTTTTCCCCAAGTGCATCGTCATTACACGCCACAAGGATGTTGCGGATATATGCGCGCAGCAGCAAATCCCCTGCCTGCTCCACGACAAGCCCTATCTGAGCGACACCGTGCGCCTGGGCACATCATATATACAGAAGCAGCTGCCACAGGCCGAGGGCCTGCTTTTTGCCGTTGCCGACCAGCCGTTATTGCAGCAGGCTTCGCTCATCCGCCTCGCCGAAAGCTTTTTAGCACAACCGCAAAAAATTCATCGCCTGTATTACGAAGAAGCTCCAGGTAATCCCATTATCTTCCCTGCAAAATTTGCCAACGAGCTGCAACAGCTGCCACAGGACAAGGGTGGTTCCGTACTGACAAAAAAATATCCTGAACTGGTAGTAAAAGTACCGGTTCAGGATATCAACGAGCTGCTGGATATAGATACACAGCAGGATAAAACTAAGCTTGAGCGTCTTCGCCCCTATTCAGAATAATATTCAGCAGAATTGCTACAAAGGCTGCCGGAACGATACCGGATTCACCGAACATCATGCGCATAGCCTCCGGGCAGTGTGCCAGGATGCCGGGTGTAGCGCCCATGCCGTAGCCAACGCCTAAAGCAACGGAAATAATCGTCAGGCTGCGCGGGTTAAGCTTCTCTTTAGTAACCAGCTGAATACCGCTGACAACAATCGATGAGAACATCATTACGGCAGCGCCGCCCAGAACGGATTGCGGCATAATGGAAACCAAAGCGCCCAGCTTAGGAATCAGGCCGCAGAGAATCAAAAATACCGCACCGGTTGCCAAAGCAAAACGGTTAACAATCTTCGTCATAGCAACCAGACCTACATTCTGGGAGAAGGAAGTATTGGGCAGTACGCCGAAGACAGCAGCAATAGCAGAGCCAATGCCGTCACAAATAACGCCGCCGGACAATTCCTTGTCCGTAGCTTCACGGTTCAGACCGCTTTCAACAACGGCGGAAATATCACCGACAGTTTCTACTGCGGTAACAACAAACATAATCAATACAGGCATAATAGCACGCATATCAAATACGATATCAACAGGCATAAGCTGAGGCACAGCGAACCAAGAAGCATTCGCTACCTTATCCCAATGCAGTACCCAGGACTTGGTATATTCCACACCGTCGGGAGTAACTGCAGTTGTAGGCAGCACAAAGCCCATGAAAATCGCAGCGATATAGCCTGCAATAATACCAAGCAGAATGGAAGAAGAGCTTAAAAAACCCTTAGTGCCATGCTTGAAGAAAAGGATAACACAAAGTACAAACAAGCCAAGCAGCAGGTTTTCGATAGAACCGAAGTCCTTAGTCTTAAAGCCGCCGCCAAAGGAATTGATACCTACGGAAATCAGCGACAGACCGATAGACAGTACAACAGTGCCGCAGACAACAGGCGGGAAGAAGCGACGGATGTGCTTGAGCACAAGGCCGAGCACCGCTTCAAAAACACCGCCGATAATCGAGGCACCCATAATAGCGCCATAGGCGACAACACCGCTGCCCAAGGTTGCAACGATACCGGCAAATACGCCGATAAAGCCGGAGCTTGTACCCATGATAATAGGCACCTTGCCGCCGCAGGGACCAACGGAATATAATTGCAGCAATGTTACCAGACCTGCAACAATCATTGCATTCTGAATCAAAACAACCTGCAGCTGTTCAAAACCGGCACCGCCGACAATACCGCAGGCACCGCCAATAATCAGAACCGGCGTAAGATTGCCGACAAACATAGCCAAAACATGCTGCAGACCTAAAGGAATAGCCGAGCTCAAAGACAGCTTGCCTTCAAACTTGTAGGCTTCCTCAGACAGTTTAACAAACTTAGACATATAAGCACCCCTTCATTTTTTCATGCATATATTTTATCGCATATCAGGCAATATTGTAAAGAAAATTACAGAGAAAATCCGTATAAATTTTATCAGATAGCCTTTTTTGTTCGCAATTCAAGCAAGAAATTTAAAAATGAGCACCGACGGCGTACTTTTGCTACTTTGAGGTGCTCTTTTTTATATAGATGAAGTATGTGGTACATTCCCTTTTACTTATCAGCATAACACCGGAAGGTACCGAAACGCTTTACTATTTAAACAGAACGCTAGAAGGTATCAAAGAGCTTTACCCTTTAAACAGAACGCGAAGAAAATATTTGATACCTTTACCATTAAACAGAACGCAGAGAAGGTACCGGAGACGAAGAAGGAGGCCCGACGGCGTACTCTCAGTACGTCGAGGGCCTACTGATGAAAGTATATAATGCCTTACACTTTAAATCAGCAGAACGCAGATAAGGTATCAGAGACGAAGAGAGAGGGCCAACGGCGTACTACTCTTCTCGATGAAGTATATGATGTCTTATACGCGTTCTGAACGAGTTTGGATTAACTGTGCTGCCACACTCACCGCAATCTCCGCCGGCGTTTCGCTGCCTATGTCGATTCCGATGGGCGTAATCACACGCGCAAGCTGCTGCTCGCTGTAGCCATCCGCCAGCAAAGCTGCTCTGGCCATGGCTGCTTTATTTTTACTGCCCATAATGCCGATAAAACCCACAGGCGTAGTCAACAGATAGCGCTCCACATTGGCGTCATGCACGTGACCGCGCGTCATTACCACCGCGTAATCCTTAGCCGTCAGGCTGCAGACATCTGCCAGCTTAGTAAAATCGACCTGCTGCACACGCTCTGCCTGCGGAAAAACTGCTGCATCCGCAAACTCCGCCCTGTCATCCAGCACGATGCATTTAAACCCGAGATGACTCAAAAGCGGCACCAGCTCACGCGCAACATGACCTGCGCCAAAAACATAAACCGAACCGTCATAATCATACTGCTCCGCATAATAAGCGCAGCCATCTATACTGATTACACCTCTGCGACCTGCAAGCTGCAGGTCTTTTTTTATTTGCGGCAGTGCGTTGCCTTCACCCAAAGGCAGTAAAAACCACCAGGGAGCACGCTGCTTAATTGCACTAAGAGCTTCCTCTGCCAAATCCCCCGTTTCTTCCCCCACAGGCAGGTAGCAGAACTGCACCTGACATCTGCCGCCGCAGGCCATGCCTGCTGCCGGAGAAAGGTCAAACGTTTTTACAAAGCTACCGCCACCATTCTGCAGACGCTGCTGTGCCAGCTGCTGCGCCGCGTATTCCATACCGCCGCCGCCAATGGTTCCGTAAAGCAAACCCTTTTCTCCGACCAGCATGCAGGCACCGCCGGTACGCGGAACAGAGCCTTCACTCTCAATCAACGCAACAAGATAGCAAGGCTGCGAATCCAAAGCCTGCTCCTGTATTTTTTTCATTAAATCCTTCATTTTTCTTTCTCCTGTGCATAACGGCAGACTAATTCCAGAACGCTGCCGGCAATGCAGCGTGCCTTATCCGAAATCGTAAAGCAGTTGGCTAATTCTTCCTTACGCGGGTCAATATCAGCAATTTTGAAGCCTTCGGTAACAACAAAGCCATCGCGAATCATGCCGCGAATAAGTCCGGAGAGAGTTGCCGTTACCAGCACCCGATTAGCGCCGTCGGTAATAGTTGCAATAGTTTCTCCCTTTTCGACAATGCTGCCTATGTCATGAACAACATGCAGAACGCCTGCGCAGGGTGCGTGCAGCACACGCTCCTTGCTGTATCCTGCAATGTTACCTGGCACGCCGCTGTTAGGTGCAGCACTGCCGCTGCGGATAATGCGTCCCAGGTTATGACCGCGCTTCGTTTCTACAATTACGTCGGCATCTGCGCCCACGCTGAAGCCGGGGCCTAAAGCAATAACAAGCGGTGCCATTGTACTGTTCGTACCCAAATTACGCTTAGCGATAATCGCATCAATCACAATATCAGGCGCAAAAGCACGCACACTGTCCGCTGCTTCGTCAACCAGCACCGGTACTTCATCATGCTCCCAGACAGCGTCTGCCTCAGGCAGTGAATTTATCAATCTTGCAGTCAGACCTTCTACCTGAGCGCTGCCCTGATACACCGCTTCGCACAGCGCTACCTGTCGACGAATTGCCGCAGGCTTAGCGCATTCCAGCACTAAAACTTTGAAGCCCGCTCCCCACAAGCGATGGATAACGCCTGTTGCCAGGTCACCGCCACCGCGTACAATAATCTTCAGCATTTGTTATTCTCCCCTTTCACGAAGCCATATTCTTCGCTCGTCTATTCCTTCACCCACTAACAGCCGCAGCATTTCCTCCTGCTGCGCTGCTTTTATCAGGTCGCATTTATTCAAGACAATATAATAAGTGCGTGTTCCTACATTTTTGCGTGATCCCTGCTCAGACAGCAGCAAAGCAGCCAGCATTTGTTCATCAATGACAGAATCTAAGCTGCAGCCTAAAAGCGTTGCCGCCAGCTGTGGACGCTGGCAAGCCTGCGCCAGCGAATGGCCCAAAGCATCCATGCCTGCAACAGCCAGCACTATGTCACTGTCAGGCAAAAGTACAGGCTCATTCTCCGCAGGCACCTTGCAGGGATGATGTCTGGAGCCATCAGCCTCACACAAAATTACGTCTGACTGCAGCTTCAGCGCTTCATATAAATCTTGCGGCGGTAACGTCAGCTTACCGGTAGCAAACTCCGGCGTACCGATAACGGCATAACACCCCTGCTGCCACAAATTTTGTACCGCCGCTGCATCAGCAGCAAAGCTTCCATCTACGGGACGCAGGATATGCGTACTTGTCAGCACCAGCACCCTGCGTCCGCAGGCTGCCCACGCCGCTGCCAGCTCGTACATAACCGTCGTTTTACCGCCACCGCCGACCAGGCAGATAGTATGTTTTTTCCCGTCATTTACAAAATCAAAGGGACAATCAGCCATCTGCTTCACCTCCCACCAAATGCACTTATATTATAACACACTCACTAAAAAAAAGGCCGTCGCTTGCCTGCGACAGCCTTTAATAACATTAGTCTTTATTTGCCTTGAGCAACAGCAGCGATAACTTCTTCAGTCAGATCCTTGCCACCGAATACAACAGCACTTGCATCAACTACGTTAGCAATGCCATGAGCCTTTGCTACCTGGCCGATAGTTTTGCGGATTTTTTCACGGATAGGATTCATCAGGGAAGCTTCCTTCTTATCTACCTGAGCAGATAATTTTTCGCCCAGCTCGCGTCTGCCCTTGTCATCAAGGTTCGGAGCCTTTTCATTGAATTCATTTTCAGCCTTTTGGCGCTCCAGGTTAATAACACTCATAGTGGTCTGAATATCAGGATAGCTGCGGAAAACACGTTCAACATTTACATAACCCAAATCTTCCGCAAAAGCGCTGGTTGCGCAGGCCAAAGCCATAATCATAGCCATAATTAAAGTCAATAAGCTCTTTTTCATTAAAACAGTAACCTCTCTTCTTAAGATTTTAATACTAATATTATCTTACACTATTTCCTATAGAAAAGCAAGCTGTTTATAATTGACCGCTCTGCCATGTCCGCTTACGCAACGGAGGCGCAGGATAAGCCTTGCGGCTTGTTTTGAGTCCCTGACGCACAAGGCATTCCGCCAGCGCCACCGGTGCCACCGCCGGGTCAACAACAGGAACTCCCAGACGTTCACCGAGAGGGTGCGCCAAGCCTAAAAATGATAAGCAGCCCAAAAGCAGTACCTGTACTCTGCCTGCCGCCAGCAAATGTTTGCCGGCTTCCGTAAGCAGGTCCAGAACACGCTCACGCTCTGCCCACAAATCGACACCGCGGGCCTCAATGCCACCAATTGCAGCAATACGCGCAGGATCAACACCGCATTGAGCAACAAAAAGCTGCTTTTCCGCATAGCGCGCAGTATCCGCCAGCAACAGTCCTGCCTGCCTGCCTACCAGCGTAGCCAGAAGACAGCTAGCCTGACCGCCGCCTACTACAGGTATGCTTACCACCTCACGGCAAGCATCCACCGCGGGGTCACTGAAGCAGTACAGCACGACTGCGTCATAGCCTTCGCTTTCCGCACGCACAGCCATTTTGATAATCTCGGGCGCAGCCAGCGCAGCATCAAGAGCAGAATCAATTTCGATATGATTTTCAACAAGGCACTCCATGTGCAGCTCCACATCAGGACCTACATGCACACTGAGCAGATGACAGCGTGCTGCCATCTGCTCAGGAGTAACCCCAAAGTCAGGATTAATTATAAATATTTTCATTCGTATATCCTTATACCAAAACAGAAGCAAGGAACTTCTTCGCACGTTCCGTTTTCGGATGATTAAACACTTCATCCGGCGTACCGCTTTCAATCAGATAACCGCCGTCCATGAAATAAACTGTATCCGATACGTCCTTGGCAAAACCCATTTCGTGGGTAACCAAAACCATGGTAATACCGGTATTGGCAAGCTGCTTGATAACATCAAGTACCTCCTTGACCATTTCCGGATCAAGTGCGGAGGTAGGCTCGTCCAAAAGCAATACCTTCGGCTCCATTGCCAAAGCACGGGCAATTGCCACACGCTGCTTTTGTCCGCCGCTCAGACGGCTGGGGTATTCATTGGCTTTATCGGAAAGATTGACCTTAGCCAACAGCTTCATAGCCTTTTCCTTGGCCTCCTGCTTGGACAGACCGTTTACTACACGGGGAGCATAGGTCATATTTTCCAGAACAGTCATATTGGCGAAAAGATTAAAATGCTGAAATACCATGCAGGCATTCTTGCGGATATCTTCGATTTTTATTTTGGAATTTACGATGTCTTTGCCTTCAAATAAAATTGCTCCGCCGGTAGGCTGCTCCAGCAGATTAATACAACGCAGCAGCGTAGATTTTCCTGAACCGGAAGAACCGATAATGGTAACAACCTCACCTTTTTTTATTGTCAGGGAAACATCCTTAAGAACCTCTAAATTACCAAAGCTTTTAGACAGGTGTTGAATCTCAATCACTGATGCGCACCTTCTTTTCTAACAAACCACCCAAAAAGTTCAGGGCCATAACCAAAACATAATAAACAGCAGCAGCTACGATAAAGGCTTCAAACGCACGGAAGGTTTTTGCCTGAATCAGATCCGCCCAACGCAGTGTATCGGCAACGCCGATAACGGAAACAAGGCTGGAATCCTTCAGCAGCATAATGCTTTCGTTTACCAGTGAAGGCAATGCATTCTTAATAGCCTGCGGCAGAATAATATCCAGCAGGAAACGATGCTTAGGCACACCCAAGGACATTGCTCCCTCCCACTGACCTTTGTCGACAGCAAGAATACCGCCGCGCAGTGCCTCGGAAATATATGCTGCACTGTTCAGGCCGAAGGAAAGCACGCCTGCCTCCAAAGCAGAAATAGTATAGCTCGTCAGCTGCGGTGTCGCAAAGTAAATCAGCATCAGCTGTACCAAAAGCGGCGTACCGCGGAAGACAGAGATATAAACCTTCGCCAGGAAGGAAAGAACTCTGTTTTTGGACAGGGTTATCAGCGCCAGGATAAAGCCGCCGAAAAAGCCCATAATTGTAGAAAAGAAAGTAAATTTAAGCGTAATCCAGACAGCTGTTGCCAAAAGCGGTATATAAGGTTCCAGAACGGAAAAATCTAACATCTGCTCAATTCACCTCTTACAGCTTTGCAATATCCAGCTTTTCAATTGCAGCTTCATATTCTTTAGTGCCTTCTTCACCCAGATGAGCTACGAGAATTTTGTGCAGCTCGCCATTGGTGCGCATTTCCTTCAGGATTTCGTTGATTTTTTCAACATCCTTGGAATCCTTCGGCAGCGCAATAGCAAAGGTATCGTCTTTTACTACAGTTCCCTGCAGAACGTGCAGCTCCAGATCAGGATTTTGTTTTACGAAAACAGCAGCTTGGGAAGAATCAAACAGACCTGCAGCCAGACGACCGTTTTTAATATCCTGAACAACCAGCGGAGTAGTATCCATTTCAACAACTTCGATACCGCCGACAGCCTTCAGCTCTTTAGCATAGGTAGTACCCATAGAAGCACCGGCTTTTTTACCCTTCAGTTTATCCATAGTGTCATAGCCTGCACCCTTTTTGCAGAGAATAGCCTTCATCGGGAAATAATAAGGCTTGGAGAAGGATACAACCTTTTCACGCTCGGAAGTCGGAGAAATTGCGGAGATAATAACATCAGCACGGCCACTTTGCAGAGTAGGTACCAAAGAAGCGAATTTCATATCGGTGAATTCGATTTTCTTGTTCATCTTCTTGGCGATGTAGTGAGCGATATCAATATCAACACCTTGGTAATCCTTGGTGCCTTCCTTTACGGATTCAAACGGCGGGAAGGTGGAGTTGATAGCAACAACCCATTTGTCACCCTTGCCTGCATCAGCTGCAGCATCTTTTTTCTCGCCACCGCAGCCTACCAGCATCATAGCCAGCATTGCTGTTGCCAGGAAAGCAAAAATACTTTTCATTGTAAACTTTTTCATTAGAAAAACCCCTCTCAATTTTTAATATCTGTTTACTCCGTACATTTAATGAGTAAACTTGCTCATATAATGAATTATTATACCATAGAATCAACGACACTGCCAACAGATTTTTTTCAATCAGTAATGAACCTCAATATCATAGCCCTTCTGCTTTAAAACATGTTTAGCGCAGGCTTCGTCAGTAGTAATCCAGGCTCCATTTTCTTTTGCATAATGAATAAATGAACGCAATGCACGAACATATCCCGGACGACCGATAAACTGCGGATGCATAACAAAGTTAATGATGCGGCCCTCGTCTGCCAGGCCGTCAAACTCATCCTGCCAAATCTGCACCATTTCGCGTCCGCTGCGCAGGTAATAATGCTCCGGATGCTGCAGAGTATACATATCATAGGAGGTATCATCGACAATACCATCCTTCGGCAGCTCAACGATAGGTATTTCCTTGCCGTCTATTTGCAGCAGGAAAGGCCCGTCATTGTTACGCCAGTTGGAGGAATAGATGCAACCGCGGTCCAGCCAGAGCTGCTTATGAAAATCATGCAAGATACCGTCAGGCATACGCACACCTACGGGACGTTTGCCGGTAAGGCTGCGAAAGATAGCATCAACCTTATCCATCAGCGCATTTTCTTCTTCATAGGTATCCTTTACTTCATGCAGATAACCGTGATAGCCGATTTCATGTCCCTGCGCTGCAATGTATTGAATGATTTCCGGATGAATCTCCGCAGTATAGGCAGTAGTGAAAAAGGTTGCCTTAAGACCTTCCTCCTCCAGCATCTTCAGAATGCGCGGCAAGCCCTGCTTCGTGGCATAAAGACCGCGGGACATGTGCACCAGATGACGTTCATTGATATCGTTGCGTGTAAGCCACAGAGTTTCCGCATCGATATCAAAGGAAAGCAGTAAAGCAATGCGCTTATTATCAGGCCAGTTCCAGTTCATCATGCTTCGCCTCCTTCCGCACGTTTAGCATAAAACTCCTTTACGTAACGCGCTACATCTTCGCAGCTTGCAAGCCATGCGCCGTTCGCCTTCATATAGGCAATAAAGCGTTCCAGCATGCGCACGCGGCTGCTGCGGCCGATAAGCTGCGGATGCAGCTTGAGCACAAAAATTTTGTCGCCCTCATTGGCAAGCTCGTCAAAATTATCCTTCCAGATATCGTAAACATAGTCCACCGGATAACTACAGGTGATAGTAGCTTCATCGGCATAGGAAAAATAGAACCAGGAGAAATCATCCAGCGTAGGCTCAGTAGGAAGCTCCACAAGCGGGTAGTCCTCATGCACATACGCCCAGTCGCAATCCTTAAGTGTAGAACCGTATAAATATCCACGTTCAGCCATCAGCTGCATTGCACAGTTGGGCAACAAATCCAGCGGACCGCGATAGCCGACAACCTTGCGGCCGCTTATTTTTTCCAGAAGCGCCTCACTCTTGGCCATATTCTCTCTTTCCTCATCAGCAGGCATATCTACAGAGGCTTCGTGCAGATAGCCGTGATAGGCAAGTTCATGTCCTGCATCCGCTATTTGCTGCACTTTATCTGCATAAAGCTCCGCAATGCGGCCAGGAACAAAAAAGGTAGTTTTGAGCTGTTGGCGTTCAAGCATATCCAGACAACGCTTTAAGCCCTCATCAGGACCATATTGACCTCTGCTTGTATCGGAAAAGCCGATTGTTCGCTTGCCGATTACAGATTTACGCAGCAGCTCCGCATCAAAATCAAAGGTAACCATCACGGCGATACGCTTGCCGTCAGGCCAAACCATACCGTCACCATTTTTTAAAGTAAACATTCTTGCCTCCTTGGTAATTATTCAAACTCATTCAGTGAAATGAATCCATATTCTTGATAACTATTTAATTATGTCACTATAAGCAGATAAATGTCAACTCATAGAATTAAAAACGCAGGCCTTTCGACCTGCGTTCACTTCGTTTTGCTGATGTAAGGTATTGGTGGGCCCAGTAGGGTTCGAACCTACGACCAGCCGGTTATGAGCCGGCGGCTCTACCACTGAGCTATAGGCCCATGCAAGCTACCAAACAGTATTATTTTATAATAGATACAGTTGTTTGTCAACTATTATTCCAAGAAGTCCTTCAGCTTTTTGCTGCGGCTGGGATGACGCAGCTTACGCAATGCCTTAGCCTCAATCTGACGGATACGCTCACGGGTAACGCCAAAATGCTGGCCAACCTCTTCCAAAGTACGGCTACGGCCGTCCTCTAGGCCAAAGCGCAGCTCCAATACCCGTTTTTCACGGATAGTAAGCGTTTCCAGAACCTCCTCCAGCTGCTCACGCAGCAGAGTAAAGGAAGCAGCGTCGGCAGGTGCCGGCGCATCGTGGTCCTCAATGAAATCGCCCAGATGCGAATCCTCTTCCTCACCGATAGGAGTTTCCAGAGAAACAGGCTCCTGCGCAATTTTCATAATCTCGCGCACTCTGTCAACGGAGGTATCCATTTCCTTGGCAATTTCCTCCGGCAAAGGCTCGCGGCCAAGCTCCTGCAGCAGCTGGCGGGAAACACGGATGAGCTTGTTAATGGTTTCCACCATATGTACGGGAATACGGATAGTACGTGCCTGATCGGCAATCGCACGGGTAATCGCCTGACGAATCCACCATGTAGCATAGGTACTGAATTTAAAGCCCTTGTTATAGTCAAATTTATCTACAGCCTTAATCAGGCCCAGGTTGCCCTCCTGAATCAAATCCAGAAACAGCATACCGCGACCGACATAGCGCTTGGCAATACTTACTACCAGACGCAGGTTAGCTTCGGACAAGCATTGCTTAGCTTCGTCACCCTGATGAGCAACTGCTTTTAACAGCTTTTCGAAATCCTCATCCAGATTGCAGTAGGCTTCAACAACAGTGGAATCCTTTTCTCTGCCGTCACTCATACGCTCTCTGAGCTCATTTAGTATCGCCTTAATCTGGTACAGCTTATGATCGTCTATATCGCTTGTTTCACGCGTTACTACGAACTGCTCGCAGCCCGGAATCAGACATCTTTGTTCTGCCATCAGGCGCTGCAAATGCAGACGCTCATCTTTGGTAAATTCAAAAATCAGGTCCTCGTAATCATCAACAGTATAAGGCTGACCTACGCTCTGACGCTTTTTAATCATCTGCGCTACACGGAAGACAGAACGCATATTGGTAATCTGCCATTCCTCTTTCAAGCTCTCGCGCAGCTTTTCAATCAATGCGCTGCCGCTGTCCTCAGCAGTAAAAGCAGGCTCCTCCAGCTCAATCATTCTGCCGCGCTGAATACGCTCTGCCTGACGGCCCTTATCCATGCGCTTAGCGAGCTTAACCTCATCCTCACCTATAAGCAGCGGTACTCTGCCGATTTCCTTAAGGTACATGCGTACAGGATCGTCAATGCTGATGCCTTCGGGAACGCTCATATTTTCCAGCTCGCTGCTGCTGGGCTCATCATTATCTTCGCCGTTTCCTACCAAAGGCAGTATATCTTCGTCGGAGGCGTTGTCATCATCAACAAGCTCCAGACCTTTACGTGTAATAACCTCGTAGATATGCTCAACATCTTCGGGCGTAATATCTTCCAAAGTATTGGTGAGGTTCATTACATCGCCATAGGTGAGAACACCCTTATTAGCCTTACCCTTGCGGATAAGCTCATCAATTTGCTCCTGCGTTATTTTAGTAGCTGCAGCCATGGTGTCCCCTCCTTCCTTATTTATTTTGGTTTCCATAGAGTTTTTTGATTTCATTCTTTATCCTTTGACTTTCCATTAATTCACTGAGAAAACGCTCATCTGCCGATCTTTCGTATTCATCCGCCAGCAGACGATGCTTTTCATATTCTTTTTCCAGACGAAGCCGCCGCATCTGCCTGAGGCAGTCCTGCATAAGCTTATCCATATCTCCCTCCGGAAGCTGATGTGCCAAAATACGTGCCAGCGCTGTCTGCGCCGCGTCATCCAGGACATTATTCAGCTTATCCGTTGTATAAGCGGTGCCAAGCTCGCACAACCTGTCAAACAGCTGTGCCAGCACAGCATCTTCAAAGCCTGTTTCCTTTACCTCCGCACAGCATTCGTCACACAGCTGCGGCTGCTCCAAAAGCAATCTCAGAAGCAGTTCTTCCGCCTGCTGACCGATACCGGCGCTTTTTTCCTCCGGAATCACCGTCGGCTGCCCAGTCTGCTGTCTGCCGCCTCTGCGTGCTGCCTTGCGGTATTCTTCCGCAATCAGGCCTTCATCAATAGTCAGCCGCTGTGCCAGCCTTCGGATATGCTCCGACGCTTCAATTTCATTTTGACATTCTAATAGGAATGGTAGTATATTCGACACAGCCTCTACTTTTCCTGCTAAATTAGCAATATTATTTTGCAGGATAGTTTCATCTATTTGAAAATCAATACCATTCTGCGCCGCCGCCAGCACCTGTGCAAAAGCAGCGCTGCCATGCTGACGTACATATTCGTCGGGATCCTTGCCGTCAGGTACACCTGCTATGCGCACCTTCAAGCCTGCTTCCCGGGCAATGCTCACGGCACGCACCGAAGCCTTGCGGCCTGCGCTGTCACTGTCATAGCAGAAGATTACTTCATCCGCCAGACGCTGCAGCAGCTTAGCCTGCTCCTGGGAAAAGGCTGTTCCCATAGATGCTACAACATTATCAAAGCCTGCCGCATGCAAGCTGATAGCATCCATATAACCTTCGACAACTACAGCCAGACCGCTTTTGCGGATAGCCTTCAAAGCTATATCCAGACCAAAAAGCAGCCTTCGCTTATTAAACCACTGCGTTTCCGCTGTATTCAGATATTTAGGCGTGCTGTTATCAAGCACTCTGCCGCCAAAGCCGACTATACGTCCGCGCGCATCGCGGATAGGAATAATCACGCGGTTGCGGAACTTGTCATAATAGCCGTCGCGCCCACGGGCCGCCAGTCCGGCAGCCTCCAGCACCTGCGGCTGACAGCCGCGCTTAGCAAGAGAGCTGACAAGCGCGGTAAAATTATTCAGCGCATAGCCTATGCCAAAGCCGGCAATAATTTCTTTGCCGATTCCGCGCCCTGCAAGATAAGCCAGGGCAGATTCACCGTAAGCAGTTTTTGTAAGACAAGCCTGAAAAAATTTTGACGCCAGTTCATTAGCACTATAAATGCTGTCCCTTTGTTTCTCGCGCGCAATTTCGGCGGCCGTCTTCTGCTTTTCCGGTATCGGAATACCGTATCTGCCGGCCAACAGCTTTAATGCATCCATAAAGCTGCAGTTTTCGATTTTCATAATAAACTTAAAAATATCTCCGCCCTCATGGCAGCCAAAGCAATAAAACATGCTCTTGCCGGGGTTCACCGAAAAGGACGGTGTTTTTTCTCCGTGAAACGGGCAACAGCCCCAGTAGTTCTGACCTTTCTTTTTCAACGGCACGTAACCGGAGATTATTTCTACCATATCAGCTGTGCTGCGCACCTGCTCTTTAAAGTTTTCAAAATCTCCGTTCATTACCCTCTCCGCCTCCAACTACTATATTACACATAATTTATATTCAATGTATAAAGGAAAAATCCTCTTTTTTTCTAAAAAAATCTTTTTTAACGCTTGCGCCGATTCTCTAAAAATACTATAATAAAGAGTACACTTAAAATTTCTCCTGTTTTTCATGCTACAAGAGGTGATTTATTCATGAAGAAATTACTTTTAATATTAACTATGCTTGTTATGATGCTGCCTTCCATGTGCTTTGCCGATCCGGTAATCAAGAGTGACAGCCGTACCTTTAACCCGCTCACCGGTGTATATGACCTGCAGGGACACGTTTTCGTACAGTTCCCCGCACATGACACTACCTTAACCATTACCGGCGATGCCACTAAGGTATATCTTTATGCTATGGAGGTTCACGGCCAGGGCAATATTCATCTGAGCTTCGGCGATATGAGCTTTGCCTGCGATAAGGTAGATGTATATCATTCCGACAGAACTGCCTATGTAAACGGCAATCTTGTTTTTAATGATAACAGCAATAAAATTACCGCAGACAGCGGCAGCTACTGCTGGAAGACTAAAATTGCAGCCTTCCATGGTAATGTAACGGTCAATGGTCAGCCGCATGACGGTGATGTAGCCTATAACGTTATGGAAAAACAAATTACAGCACAATAAATTCTGTACAGACAAAAAATCAGCCCATGTTTTACGCTAAGTAAGGCATGGGTTTTTCTGTTGAAAAAACAGGCTGCCGGATTACCAAGCAGCCTGCATAAACTTAAAAATATTCGTTATTATAAGTGCGGCATTTAGGAAAGAGCTCGTCGAGCAGCTGCAGCTTTCGCACGTCGCTGCATTTAATATGCCCTGCTTCCCAAAGCTCCGTAGCGCTGAACGCACCGAAGTAAAGCTGGGTAAAGGCGCCCATATCCATGGTAACCTCCTCCTGCTCCAGCGTACTGACTGCCTCCAGCTTGCCCGGTGACGTGCGCAGATGCAGCAGATGATTATTGCGCTCAATCATCTTATCCGTAAGCAGCACGACAACGCTGCCGCTGCTCATGCTTTCTGCTACCGGCAGCTTAGCGAGAGCCGCGCGCGCATCGAGACAGAGCGCCATCATAAACGGCTGCAGTCTGCCTGTAAGCGCCTGGTCCGCAAAGCTAAGATATGTTTTATCCCAAGGCTCCGCCAGCCAGCAAAACTCCTGAGCTTCGCTTCTGTGTCCTGCGGCATATTGCAGCAGACGGTTCTTGGCTGCAGCATCCTGCGTAAGCAGCTCCTGCACGTTGAACGTGCCGTCAGTCAGTGAGTAAAGCATATAGCCAACTGCTTTCCCCGCGCGATAGACAACAGCGCACAACACGTTTTCCTGCGTAACTACAGACAACAGCTTGCGCCATTGAAAAGCAGTGCGCTGCGGCACGCCGTTCCACGCTGCGGTAATACTTGCGTAAATATCTGCCAAAGGATTGCAAGGCTGAGCTTTTTCCTTAGTCACAGATTGCAGCAAGGAAACTAAATCCAGACGTTCTACCGATAGGTCATCACCAATTGCAGGAATTTGCAGCTTTGCCAAAGGCATTTTATATTCATGACGATAATAGCAATAAGCAAATTCGTACGGCAGATAAATTCCGGCACTTATAGGCATCAGCGTCACAAAGGGAAAGCCCTGTGAACGCAGCACCTCAAAGGCAGTTTCCAAAAGCGGACGCAAAAGGTGCTGTCCACGTGCTTCCGGAGCTGTGGCAATACCCACAAGATACGGCACCAGCATATCCTGCCCGCGCAAATGCAGCATATAAGGATTTACATGCAGCATCGTGCGCAGCTTTTCTTCCTCGCCGACCTTGTCAAAGCCGCCGATAACCATATTGTCCTTGCCGCAGTACTGCTCAAAATAGTACCGAAAGAAAGGCTCCGTCTTTTTTTCAAAGCAATAATCCCAAAGCTCCTCTGCCTGGTACATGCGCTCCTTGCTCAAGACACGGTAAATCATAAGCTACCTCACCCAATAATTACATTATATTTTTTCACCATAAATTCCGGATGCAGCGCCATTTTTGCCTCACGCAGACCGGGATGTCCCATATCCTCCTCACGGTTGAGATATTTTACATCCGTCCAGGCATGAGCGGCAAACTCCTTGGTAATAGCAGTATACAAGCCGCGTACATCATGACGCGCCTTTTCTACATGCAGCACCGCTGTATCGTCGTTAATCTTCTTGCCAAAGCTGAATGCTTGAATTTTACCGTCGAAACGGATTGCACCGCCGCGCAGCTCCAGCTGTTCAAAGCTCAGAAAGGCCTCCTGGATAGCATATTTTTCGCACAGCAGCGAATGATCCTCCGCCATATGCTCATCGCACCAGCGCTCGCCGAAGTTCAGGCATTCCATCATATTATCCATAGTAATCGGCTCATAAACGAAATCCGGATGCGCCTTGACAAAAGCATTGTAGTGATTCTTCTGCCCGTGCAGCTTGCGGCCGGAAAGCGTTGCCAGCTTTTCCTGCAGATATACATAATCCCAGTTATCGCGGTCTTCTTCATATGTCAGACCCGGCATCACGCGCTCAAAGCGCTCCTTGGTAAAATCATAGATACCATGCATTTCAAACGGTTTGCCCTGATGCTCCTCCTTCAGCTCCTGCATCAGACGCGGCAAATCCTCATCGCGTCCGCCAAAGGGCTGAATGTAAAAATCAACGTTGTTGCGTTTAACCTTCAGCAGCAGGAAATCGTGCGCTACGCACCAATAAATATGATAGCAGTCACGCCATACAAAAAGATTGGAAAAGGCACATTCGCTGCCATTTTGATGTGATTTTGATATATAGCTTTCAAACAAAGGCTTTTGCGCCAATGTTACAGGTTTAAATTCTAAAATACTGATAACCCCCTAAAAAACTCATTACTGCTTGTATATTATAGCATATGAAATATAGCTTGCGTCATTGTAATTGCATTTTTAACATTAACTTCACAAAATAGATAACTACTATCCATTACCTATATTATAATATGCTGTTTCAGCTTTTCTGTAAAGTATGCACAAAAAAGTGCTTCAGTTACCAAAAGGTTACTGAGCTGTCTTAAGCGTAAGCAGAAAATAACCGCACAGCTTTTACACTGGCGGTTATCTTAGCTATCAAATACTTCGACACGCATAAACTCGTTATATTATTCCAAAGTCCTGCTTAATTAAACTGACACAGGCGCTTTTTGACCTGCTTGGCCAGCAAAATACCGGCAACAGCCGTCAGCAGCTGCGGTACGCTCATCGCAAACATAATCGTCTTACGCAGCGCAGGATTCGGCAGTGCCAAAAAGCTGACTACCACCCAGGCTGCCAGCAGCATAACGATTGCCTTTGCCAACGGCGGCATTAATAAAGACAGCTTGCGTCTGCCCTTAAACTGACGCACAAGCAGCACAAAGATAAAATTGCCCAGCCAGATTACAGGAATCAGAAACGGCAGCAGCACCTGCCCCTGCACGTAAGCAGTCAGCGGCAGCAAAAACGCCAGCAAAAGTGCTGTCTTCAAGCCGCCCAGCTGCAACGTGAGCACCAGCATCATATGCACCAAAGTACCGATGATAAACGTGGAAAGCAGCTGCGGCATCGGCAGCACCAGACGCAGCGATTGCAGCGCCAACGCCAAAGCCACCAATAGCGCTCCACGCACCAGCTTGCTGTTATTCATGCTTAGCAGGGCATTCTTTAGCTACAAATGCCATATATGCATCCTGCAGCTTTTGTGTCAGCTCGCCAACCTTACCGTCAGCAACGAAGCTGCGGTCGATTTTGGTAACAGGCATAAATTCGCAACGCGGTCCGCAGAGGAAGGCTTCGTCTGCTTTGAGTGCGAAATCCTTATCAAAGGCTCTTTCGATAATCTGCAGGTCCAGGTCTTTGGACAGGCGTTCCATCAGCAGACGGCGGGTAATGTTTTTATGGATAAAGTTGTTTTCGGGATGAGTCCACAGAATACCGTCTTTATAAATGAAGAAGCTGGCTTCCGTGCTTTCGGTAATTTTACCGTCGCGAACAAACAGGGAATCAAAAGCGTTGCCGATAACAGCCTTCTGTTTAGCCATTACCTCCGGCAGACGGTTCAGAGTATTGATATCGCAGCGCGCCCAGCGTACGTCCTCAACAGTAATAACATTTACACCCTTAGCACGCTTTTCAGCCAGTGCCTCGCGGTCAACCGGTACAGCATACATAGTCAGATGCGGAATGCTCTGCTCCGGATAGGACAGAGCATAAGCACCGCTGCCACGAGTTACCTGAGTATAGATTTCGCAGTCCTTCAGACCGGTTGCGGCCAGCAAGCTTTCATGGAACTCTACCAGCTCTTCAATCATATAAACGCCGGGGATTTTTACAGCGATTACGGAATCGAATAAATTGTTCATATGCGGCAGCAAAGCAAAGGCACGGCCGTTATAAACCGGTACAATTTCAAAAACGCCATCGCCAAAGTTATGTCCGCGGTCGTTAACATCAATAAATGCTTCAGCTTCCGGCATAATCTCGCCATCTACCAAAACTAATTTTTCTTGTTGATTTTCGTTCATGTTTATTCCTCCAATTGCGCTTGTCACAATAAATTAACATAATAAAGCATTATTTATGCAATAAATTCAGTCAAAAATATTGTATAATATATATTGAGATTATTTGTTTTGCAGTCTGCAGAGCTCGTAAAAAGCTTATGACTACATTTCAATTATTATACACCATTTAAAGCCACTTTGGCAAAAAATATCGCAAAGGAGATTCCCATGACTCATCTGCCTACAATTATTAATGATTTAGCAATGATTTTGCTTGTAGCCGGCGTCACAACAATTCTTTTCAAGAAAATTAATCAGCCGTTAGTGCTTGGTTACATTGTTGCCGGCTTCATCACCGGTCCGCACTTCAACTTCTTCCCGACGATTACCGACAAGGCCAACGTCCACGCCTGGTCGGAAATCGGTGTTATCTTCCTGCTGTTCGCGCTGGGACTGGAGTTCAGCTTTTACAAGCTGAAAAGCGTAGGCAGTACAGCCTTCATCGCCACCGCGGTAGAAATAGGCGGCATGCTGGCCGTGGGCTACTTCGCCGGTACGCTGCTGGGCTGGAACCATATGGACAGCCTTTTCCTTGGCGGTATGCTTTCCATGTCCTCCACCACGATTATTATCAAAGCCTTCGACGATTTAAAGCTCAGGGCGCAGCGCTTTACGGAAATAGTTTTCGGCGTGCTGATTATTGAAGATATTGCCGGTATCGTGATGATGGTGCTGTTGGCAACCATGGCCGTAGCCAGCGCCGACGTTTCCACGATGGAGCTGCTGCTCAGTATCGGACGCTTAATTTTCTTCCTCGTTTTATGGTTTGTTCTGGGTATGTATCTTGTCCCCAGCTTCTTTAAATGGGCTAAACAGCTGATGAACGAAGAAACTCTGGTAGTTGTTTCCATCGGCCTGTGCCTCGGTATGGTTGTGTTGGCAACTCAGCTCGGCTTCTCCTCCGCTTTGGGTGCCTTCATCATGGGCTCTTTGATTGCCGAAGCACCTAACGCCGAAAAAATCGAGCACCTCGTTGCTCCTATCAAGGATTTGTTCGGCGCTGTCTTTTTCGTATCCGTCGGCATGATGGTAGATCCCGCTATCCTGCTAGAGCAGGCACTGCCTATTTTCGTGCTGGTAGTAGCAACAATTATCGGCAAGCTGATTTTCTCCACCGGCGGCGTGCTGGCCTCCGGCCAGAGCCTGAACACCTCTGTACACTGCGGCTTCAGCCTGGCACAGATCGGTGAATTCTCCTTTATTATCGCTTCCCTCGGCATGAGCCTGGGCGTAATCAGCAGCTTTTTATATCCGATTATTGTAGCGGTATCCGTAATCACTACCTTTACCACACCCTTCTGCATCATGGCAGCCGAGCCTTTCTACCAGCTGGTGCTGAAGCTGTTGCCGCCGCAGGCGAAAAGCTGGCTGGACCGTTACACCGGTACCAATACCGACGATTACAAGGATCAGGACTGGAAGAACCTGCTGATGGGCTACACTATGCGTATGCTGATTTTCATTACGCTTTTGGCAGCCATCGCCCTTGGTGCGGAATATTACCTGCTGCCTTATCTGGGCAACACCTTGAAGCTGCCGTACAGCAGACTGCTGACTGCTGCAGCCACCTTTATCATCATGTCGCCGATTTTGCGTGCCGTGCTTGTCAACCGTGCCGGCAACGGCGATTTATTCTCCAAGCTTTGGTTTAAGAAGCGTGCTAACCATCTGCCGTTAATGTTCCTTGTATTCGGCAAGCTGCTTGTAGCATCTGCTTCGCTGTATTTCATCTTCCACACTCTGTTGAATCTGCATGGCTTCCTGGCCTGCGTATCCATATTGCTGGCAGCGTACTTCATCTCCTCCTCCGACTGGCTGATGAGCGAGTACCTGCGTATCGAATCGCGCTTTTTGGTAAACCTCAACGAAAAGCACATGCGTAAGCATCGTGAAAGCTCTCCTGAAGACAGCCGCACCTGGTTCGACGAGGATTTGCAGCTTGTCTATTACGATTTGCAGAAGGACTCCTCTATAATCGGCAAAACTCTGCGCAGTCTCGGCTTCCGTGAAAGCTACGGCTGTAACGTGCTGCAGCTTTTGGGCAGCAACCGTACTGTTGATATGCCCGGTGGCGAGCAGATAGTAGAAAAGGGTGACAAGCTGCTGCTCATCGGCACTGCCAGCCAGCTGCAGGTTTTTGCTGCTGCTGTAAGGCAGCGCAGCTTAGGCCTGGAGCGCTGCGACCTGCCGCAAAGCCTGCGTGAATTCATGCTGGATAACCACCAAAACAAACCGGAGCAGCAATTCCTCTCCCTGGCGATTACCATCGACAAGCATTCTCCTATTTTGGGAACCTCACTGAAGGCTGCGGATTTGCGCAACAAATGGAGCTGCCTCGTTGTCGGTCTGGAGCGTGGCGCCTTTACGATTACTAATCCCCACGTTTCACTTGTTTTCGAAGAAAATGACCTGCTTTGGGTATTAGGCAAGCAAAAGATGATGAACACCTTAATCAGAGAAGAGATTTTGTAATACCGTTTATAATTTTTCTGTATATAAAGCTCATATTCAGCCGCTGCTTTTCGCAGCGGCTTTTTTCATGCGATTATCCCGCGCAGCTGCAAGGCCTTCACTGCGTCCTCCATCGTCTGCATGCCGTAGCGCGCGCCGGTCTGCAAATAAGACTGCAGCTGGTGCGTGCGCCCCTCACGAATAAGATTGCGCATGGCAGGCGTTGCAACGAGCACCTCAAAGGCTGCTGCTCTGCCTGCTCTGTCGCAACGGGGCAAAAGCCTCTGGCAGCAAATCCCGAGCAGGCAGTCAGCCAGCTGCGTACACACATGCTGTCTGTCCGGCAGCACGTCAAGAATGCGGTTCACCGTACCTGCAGCATCCTGCGTGTGCAGCGTTGCCAAAACCAGATGACCTGTTTCTGCCGCCGTCAGCGCTATACCGATTGTTTCCGCATCTCTGAGCTCACCTACTAAAATAACATCCGGGTCCTGCCTGAGCGCACTGCGCAGACCGCTGGCAAAGCTCCTTGTGTCGCGCCCTACCTCACGCTGGTTAATCAGTGCCAGGCCAGCAGGATAGACATATTCTATCGGGTCCTCCAGCGTCAGCACGTGTACAGCGCGCGTTTGATTTATCTGCTGTACCAGCGAGGCCAGCGTGGTGCTTTTGCCGCTGCCTGTGGCACCTGTAACGAGCAGCAGACCACTGCTGCTGCCCGCAAGCTGACTGATAATTTGCGGCAGGCCAAGACTGTTGCAGTCAGGAATATCCTTCGGGAGCAGACGAATCGCCGCCGCATAGCCGTTGCCAAGGCGGTAAATATTGAGCCGGCAGCGCTCCTGCAGTCTGTCACTAAAAGCAGTATCAATCTCACCTGTCTGCAGCAGCTGCTGTTTTTCCTGCTCCGGCAGCAAGGCAAGCAACGCCTGCTCCAGCTTTTCCCGGGAAATAATTTCGTTTTGCAAAGACTGCAGGCTGCCATCTACGCGCACCATCGGCATTCCCTCAGGTGTAAGATGCAGGTCACTGGCTCCCATACTTTTTGCCTGCAGCAGCAGCTTATCAAGCATTATCAGCCTCCCCGGTGATACCGACGCGCCACAATTCTTCAACCGTAGTTGCCCCCTGCAGCACCTTATCAACTGCATCAGCATACAGACTGCACCAGCCCTGCTTACGTGCCTCCCGCAAAAGCTCTGCTTCATCGGCGCCGTTTACCAAGAGCTGCTGCATACGTTTATCAAACACAATCAGCTCATGCAATGCCAGACGCCCTCTGTAGCCTGTGCCGTGACAATGCTCACAGCCGTGAGCCTGCACCACTTGCAGCCTTTCATCCGCTCTGCGCCCCAGATACTGCAGCTCTGCTGCCGTGGCCAAGCGCCGTTCGCCGCAATAGCGGCACGGACGGCGCAGCAAACGCTGTGCCAGCACACCGCGCAACCCGGCAGCCAGCAGATAAACAGCAATTCCCATATCAAGCAGACGGTACACAGCGCCGATGGCATCATTTGTGTGCAATGTGCTCAAAACCAAATGACCTGTCAGCGCTGCATGTACCGCCATCGCCGCCGTTTCTTCATCTCTGATTTCACCCAGCATGATAACATCTGGATCCTGACGCACAACAGAACGCAGTCCTGCAGCAAAGGTAAGTCCGCTCCTGCGGTTGACCGCCACCTGATTAATCCCCGCCAGCTTATATTCCACCGGGTCCTCCAGCGTTATAATATTGCCGGCCGCAGCATCAAGCTCCTGCAGCGTGGCATATAGCGTCGTTGTTTTACCGCTGCCAGTAGGTCCTGTCAAAAGCACCAAGCCGTTTGGCTGATGAAAAAGCTGACGGTAACGCTGCAAATTACTTTCGCTGAACTGCAGCTGCTCCAACTGCAGCAGATTATCCTGACGCTGCAGAAAGCGTATAGCCAGCTTTTCACCGTTCACCGTAGGCAGGCTGGCTAGGCGCAAATCCACCTCGCTGCCTTCATGCTCCAGCAAAAGACGCCCATCCTGCGGCACTCTTTTTTCGGCAATATCCATACCGCTCCACACCTTCAGCTGCGTCAGCAGCGTGCTTTGCTGCGTACGCGGCAGCACACACAGCTGTTGCAGCAGGCCGTCAACCCGGATGCGCACACGCACTCCCTGTCCGTCAGGCTCGATATGCATGTCACTGGCACCCTGAACCAATGCAAGATGCAGCAAATTCTCTGCCAGCTTATTATTACGCAAAACTTCCATTGCACCACCTCATTTTTTCTGTGTTGCATTCATTGTAGCATAAAAAAAGCGAAATGCAATACGATAATTTAAAATTTTCTCTATTTTCTAAATTTTTACTTGAAATTATTCTCTGCTTGCGCTAAAATGAAAAATGAAATTTACCATGCAATGCTTGTTGTCGTCATCTTAACGGATAACACTGAAAGGAGCCATTATGCTAAAACGATTTTTCCCGTTAATACTCAGCAGTCTGCTGCTTGCCTTAGCTCTGCCCTGCAACGCTCAAAATAAGCTCAACAATCCCTTTTTGCCTTCCCCCGCCAACGTCGGCCAAACTGTTGCAGTAAATATTCCCACACTACCGCAGCCCGTCAGCGAACGCCTGGCCTGCTATTCTCTGAGCTACGCCCGCGCCAAGGACGTGCAGGAAGCGTTGACGCCACATTTCGGCACCAAGCTGGGGCTGGATACTATCACCAACAGCCTCATCCTTTTGGGAGATGAGCAAAGCCACGCACGCTTAAGGCAGCTGCTGCCCAAGCTGGACGTAGCAACAAAACAGGTAACGTTGGAAGCCAAAATCATCGCCGTCAGCTGCGAGGACAGCAAAAACCTTGGTGTGCGCTGGGACTGGGACACTATTCCCCAACGCAAGCAGGAAACAAACGACAGTGACAGCGACAGCAGCAATTATGACGGCAGCTTCAAATTCTGGCGTGGCTTTGCCTTCCGCTTCAACGTTACGCTGAACGCTCTAATCAGCAACGGCAAGGCGCGTATTTTGGCAACACCGCGCATCATCACCATCCCCGGCAAGGAGGCCAGCATTTTCATCGGTGACCACATCCCCGTGCAGACAGAAAAGCACGACAGTAGCGGCAGCTACACGGCAACGGAATATCTGGATGCCGGCATCAAACTGCAATATGCGCCTATCATCAGTGAGGATGGTAAAATGGTTACTGCCAGTGTCCACACTGAGGTGAGCACGCCTGTGCTTATCAGTGAGCTGAAAAATTACCGCATCACCAGTCGTACTGCTGACACCAACGTGCGCATGTACAGCGGCGAAACGCTGGTTATCGGCGGATTGATAAGCGAGGAACAGCAGCGTACTATGCAGAAGGTGCCCTTTTTGAGCAAGATTCCCCTTTTGGGCGAGCTGTTTAAAAACCGTTCGCGTTCACACAGCAAGACAGAGGTTTTGCTGCTTTTAACGCCGCACATTACGGAAGCAGGCGCTTCACCGGCGATTTATAACGAGGGGCTGATGAAGGAGGAAGGAAAGCCGCAGACAAATAATCATTAGATAAAAAGCTGCATAAAACACAAAATCAGCCAATGAGCTTTTGCTCAAAGGCTGATTTTGCGTTTTGTAGGAGATGATGTATGAGTATACTTAACGGGAAATCAGTTAGAAATATCAACTAACCTCCCATTAAAATCAACTGTTTTCCTATCTGCTTCATACGCTTATGCTATAAGCTCTTGCAGAAGCAATTTTTATGTTTTCAAAAGCATAAAATCTTAGCGATTGTACTTATATTTCCACAAGTTTCCCCTCATTTATTTATAAGCATATACACCAAACATTCCCTGCGTTTTCAGTTTTTGCGCCTGATTAATTCTTGAGCCTAATGCTAAATCCATAGTGATTTTGTTGAAGCCTGTTTTCATAAGTAAGTCTGCATCCCACAATGGTCTTCTATGATTACTGATATCAAGGGAATTCTTTATAGCATTACACTCCTCTATCTGATTACAATCTAAATCACCATGCAGGCCATGTTTAGATACACGCCCCTTATCAGGTACCGTGAAATCTTTTTTGCCAAAATCAGCATCAAAATTAACTAAAATACCTTCCGGCTTCAGCACTCTGTACCATTCATAATACGCCTTTTCCAAATTTGGCAGCGTCCATGTCAAATTTCGTGTTATCAATAAATCAAAACTGTTATCCACAAAAGGCAACTGCTGCGCATCACTAACAAAAAAATCAGCGTCTAAATTTAATTTATTACGTAAATCTATAGCAGAAGCTATCATGTTATCGCATAAATCAATTCCCGTAACCAAATGGCCGGCACTTGCCAGTAACAATGCCATGTAACCGGAACCTGTACCGACATCAAGAATTTGCAACTCTGTTCTCTCACCTATGATTTGTTTTAATTCTTTACTCCACAAATCATATTTTTCATTCTGCATTTCCGCAAAGCTCTGTCTGCTAAAATCATCGCTACGTTGCTCCCAATAACATTTTATTCTTTCCAAAATAGTCTTTTCCATATAGGCTACCTTCCTCTATTCGCTACCTTTTATTAACCCCTCGTATAATATAGTCATAGCTTAGGTTGTTTTTAATAAAAATTTAAGCTATAT